>Ga0208899_1000132_pt1 | contig 45523 bp, 76 predicted proteins | sample VirMetDEL_Nov_24_FD_184518 | JGI IMG/M metagenome (GOLD analysis project Ga0208899, IMG submission 184518) | Aqueous microbial communities from the Delaware River and Bay under freshwater to marine salinity gradient to study organic matter... | ecosystem: Environmental > Aquatic > Marine >... | reverse complement strand
TGCTGGCTACAGTGAAAAGTCTGCACACAATCAGGGATACAGATTGCTACAAGAGCCTGCCATCCAGCGAAGGCTTGAGGAACTTGAAGACGAATATAGCACAGATGTAGATGTTGTTTCAGAACTTGAGAAGCAGTATGAGCAAGCCAAAGCAAATGGCAATGGTCAAACTGCACTCAAGGCTCTTGAGCTACTGTCTCGTGTGCGTGGTAATAATGCAGAGGACGATGGACCACAGGACGTAGCAGGTCTTGAGGGAAAGATATGCGCCGCCATGAAAATTATAGGCAAAGAAAAAATGTACGAACTGTTTATGTCTACTTGGCCTGAAGACTTTGAAGAAGAAGAGGAAGAAGGAGAATATGAATGACCTTAATATCAATAGCAAAAGTTCTTTGTTTTCTTACAACTCAGGGAGTTACACAAGCTCCTATGGATGGACAAATGAGTGTGCTTGTAAGGCGTTGTACTTATCATTGTCAAGATAGAGTTGTAAAACGACATCAAATATATTACGATGACCAATGCCCGAAAGTAATATACAAAAATACTAGGTCATTATATAAGATGCTTGGAACATGAATAAACTTGGAGAAAAAACAGCCCTTGTCACTGGCGTTACAGGACAAGACGGTGGATATCTTGCAGAACTATTGCTTGATAAAGGCTATAATGTACACGGACTACAACGGCGTGTGTCTTCAGAGCCGTCCAGACGTATTGCACACTTAATAGATAGCCCCAACTTTAAGCTACACTATGGCGACCTAACTGATACAGGTAGTCTAATGCAATTGTTTGATACCAACTTATTTGACGAGGTTTATAACCTTGCGGCACAGTCTCATGTGCGTGTGTCTTTTGATGTGCCAGAATACACCGCTAATGTGGACGCTATAGGGGTTTTAAAGCTCTTAGAGTGCATTCGTACACTTGGCCTATCCGACCATACCAAATTCTATCAAGCGTCCACCTCAGAGCTATATGGGAAGGTTTTAGAAACACCCCAATCAGAGACTACACCCTTCTATCCACGCAGCCCCTACGGGGTAGCCAAGCAGTTTGCCTTCTGGACTGTAAAGAATTATCGTGAGGCATACAATATTCACGCATCTAATGGCATTCTATTTAATCACGAGTCGCCGTGGCGGGGTGCTGAGTTTGTCACACAGAAGATTGTGCAGGGCGTAGCTAATATTGCAAAGGGAAAACAGCCACACATTGAGCTAGGAAACCTAGATGCTAAACGAGACTGGGGACATGCCAAAGACTATGTAGAAGGTATGTATCTTATGATGCAGCAGGAAGAAGGTGACGACTATGTGTTGGCTACAGGTGAGCTACACTCTGTGCGTGAGCTTGTTGAGAGGTGCTTTGCTGCAGTAGATATGAAAATCAAATGGGAAGGTGACGCAGGCTTAAATGAGGTTGGCATGGATGAATACGACAACACAGTTGTTAGAATTAATCCAGACTTTTATCGCCCTGCAGAAGTAGAGTTACTGTTAGGTAATCCACAAAAAGCAAAAGATGTACTAGACTGGAAACCTAAGTACACCTTTGAGTCTATGATTGATGAAATGATGGAAGCTGCTTTAGCCTAAAGTAAATATCCCAATAACTACACCAAAGAAAAGAGCTACGCCAATAAAGATAGAGCCACCTATCATTATCATGTCCTCAAAATCTTTTTGTTTTTTTCGTGCTATACGTTTCTGTTCAGCTATGGCTTCTTTCTCTTCTCGTATACGCTTTGCTCTTTCAGCTACTATCTGCTCCCATGTACCATGTCCAAACCTATAGTTAATTAGTTTTTTCATTTCGTACATTTGTTCTTGAGCTAGTTTAGCATCAATAACAGTAGAGGCAGCGTCTTTTGTTTGTCCTATAATAGATTTATTACCATATCTTTTCTGCTGTATCTGTTGCTCACCAGAAAACATGCCATCAACAGCACTAGCAATATCTTTAATATCATTAACTGTACTGATATTAGACTTGATAAACTCCACAGACTTCTGAACTAGGGCGATGCCTGCCAGCGTAGTTGATATAGGTTCCATTTCTCTCTCTCATTTTGTATCATTTACTTACGTAATGCCCCAATAGATTTAACACCAAAGCTTGCACCGATTGATACTAAGATACCCCAAGACAACCACTCAGGACAGTCCTCTCTAAGGAATCTAAATCCGTCTGCAATGTATGGCTGTGCTGGGGGATAGAAGCAGGCACACAGCAAGCCAACGAAAAAAAGCGTCCACAACTCGTCTTTCCACGAGTCTGCTGAAGCATCCATAGCTTTAGCTTCCCATGCCGAATCATTGGCTGCATGTTTAATCTGCCCCTGTAGTTTAGCTTCTTCAAGCTTACTCTTGAGTTCTGTTTTGCGTTGCCTACCTTCCATCCATTTACCTGCAAGGCTGGCTATAGGTGTTAAAAATTGCATCATATTATTCTGAACTTTCGTTTTTAATTAATAGTAAATCAAACATTGCAGATGCTTGTTGCACCTGTGAGCTTGCCTCTGCAGTCATTTCAATGTCAGTTTTTTCTGTAAACTTTAAAGGAAACTCCATAACTTCCTCAAAGGTTTGTGCAGCAGTCGTATACTTTGCTTGTGTTCTAAAAATACCACCAGGTTCTCTAATTCTAAGACGTACTGTTTGATACTTATTTGCAACCTCTGCTGCACCACCAAAAACAATCTGATACAAGTAAGCAGTATAACCAGCAGGCACAGTATATGTAGCCATTAAAGTTTGCCCTTCGCCCTCACTAACAATAGCCACAGTATCTCCTGAGTGTGTAATTGTTACATCTCCAGCAGGCTCGTTATCATCGCTCACAAATGCTCTGTATGCACGTAAAAATGTACCACTGGTAGTAACTGTGGTTGTGCCATTTAGAGTTACAACATTAGAAAGCTCATTGTAGTCACCGTCTACACCTTCAACAGTTATTTGTGAGTTATCTGTTGTGCTGGTTCCTACAACACCAAGAACTGCAGCAGAAGTAGGATAAGTATAACCACCACCACCATTCCACACAAGCGTAGCAGATGTAGTTACAGACGTACTAAATCCAAATTTATGTACATGCTCGTGACCCTGTACGTAACCACGCTTTACATGTAGTCCAAATGGCTCGTCTTTACCTGTCCTTGTTATACTTGAATATTGTCCCATATTAAAATCCATTCATATAGTTTTTACCGTCATATCTTAGCACAGATTTACGATTGTGGTCTATTCCAAACTCATCTGTACCTGCATAGCTACAATGAATCCAGCCAGACTGCGGCTCTCCTTCATTGTAAAACTCTAGTATTAGCTGGTCAAAGTCTAGATTATCTATAATCCATTCTGCGACCTCTTTGTTATCTATTCCTATTACCTCAAAGTCTGCGGCCTGCCCCTTGGCATGTTGACTTACAGAACTACTGCCTATGGCAAGACACAAATCAACTGAACGAAAGCCACTGCTAACAGTTACAGGTTTGCCGAAATGCTCACGTACTGGCTGTAGTATATTATGACACAGACCATGTAGGTTATGCAAGTGTATTGGGTCAGGCATATTGTTAATACCCTTGCGTAATGCAGTCTGACTTTTAGTCATTTCATCTAATGAAAAGTTTGCAGTTATTTGCATTATTGTTCCCTTAACCTCTTACCCTGATAGTCACCTGTAATTGCAGACAACATTGCCAAAACATCAGAGTCAACAGTGCCTTCATCAAAGTTTATCATTTCTCTAATAATCTGGTCTTTAGAAAAATCAATAGGAGCATTAACATTACTAGTCATAATATTGTAAGCAAAGTCCGAAGCAGCCTCACTTATAGTATCATCTATACGTAAAGTTGCCATTACATCTGCTATATTCAAATTTCTTACTACATCATTTCCTTTATCATCTTTGTCAGCATATGTAATGCCACTAACTACTGTACTTAAATCACGCAAGAGAGCATTTTGTTCAAAAGCTTTATCTTGAATTTCATAAAATCTTGTTGCAATATCCTTTTGTAGTTCGGCACGTTCTGCAGGACTTCTATCTTTAATTGGTATATCTCTAATTGTTTGATAAAAGTTATTAGCTAAATTCGCCCGTTCCCGTATAGCCTCTTTAATTTTTTGGGATATTGCCATATTAACATCAAAAGTATTATCACGAATACCAAATATCAAAAACTTTCTTATTTCATCTGAGCGTGCAGGAAAACCTGATTTTGTTTTACCCTGACCCTGACCAAGTACCTCTTCAGCCTGAATAGACTGAACATAGTTAGCCACATTTTGAGTAGAACCAGGCTCCAAAGGCGCACCTAAAGCAGCTAGTCCATTTATAATATTTTCCATTGGCGTTATGCCAGTATAAATATTGCGACCATACTCGTCAACACCAGTTACTGCAGTTTTAGCACCACCATAAAGACCTTTTAGGGCGTAATATTGTGCAGCAATATCTGTTAAAATACCTATTTTTTGTTCATCTAATTCTCGTTCAGTTAATTCACCTTCTTGATAGTCAACTGCCAAGGCATAGGCTCTTGCAACAGGACCACGAAGATATGAGTCTGCATCAAATGTAGAACCATCAATAAATCTAGTTTTAATATGCCCATCTTTGTCCTTGTAGAATGGCTCAGTAGGAACTTGAATAGAACTCTGTTGCCAGTTTGGAAGCAATGCTTTAAGACCACGTATGGATTCTTCAGTCCACCCATTTTCAATTTCTTGTGCAGTTCGATATGCTTCTTTACCAGCATAAACACCACCTAGTGCAGCAATACGAGTTGCCGCTTTATTTCTCAAAGCTACATTTCCTGTAGCATTTGCTTCTCTAAGTTCTTTTAATGCAAGTTTAAGAATATTAAAATTGTTTCTTACACGTTCAGCAGTATAAACTGGATAAGCACCTACTGGATATTTACCAAGCTCTCTTACTAAAGGTGCTGCATATGTATAAGAAGGAAGAACCTCTAGTACATTATTAGCCGCAATCTGAAATATTTCATTCTCTGATTTATTAGGATAAACTTTTCTTAGCTCTTCCATTTCAAGTTTGTGAGCAACTCTTTTGCCAAAGTCATCTGTAAATCCATAAAGTTGTTGTGCCATCCTTAATGGAGCCTTTACATATTTTCCCATAGCTCCTAGCCAACCATCCATAGTAACAGGGTCGCCCCATCTATCTAAGGTAACATTTTTAATTGGAGTAGCAACAACACTACTATCAAGAACACCTGCCTGACGTAAACGAACATTATCTCTTAGTTCTTTTGAATCTCTTACAATCTTTTGTAAACTTTTAGGTAAAGAATTGTAGGCTTCTACATTTCCCATAAGAGCAGCATCAACAACATCTTTGTTTGCCCCCACTTTATTTACTTCAGCCCGTAATTTACGTTCTTGTTTTGTCGCACTAATAAATTCTAATCTAGCCTGTTTAGCAAATTGAGTAAACTTTGCAGGATTTTTCAAGAAACCACCAGATGCCAAACCTTGAACCATACCATATAGGTTATTTGCATGTTGCTGCAAATCTAATGTTGTTTGTGTAGACTGACCAAATGCAACAGCTCTTTGCGCTCCTGCAATTGCACGACCAGTAAAACCACCTAACATTTTATCATAACCAAACATTTCAGTGCCTCGCTCAAGCACTTCAGCCATTTGTTTAGAGGTTACAAATTTAGATGCTTGAGGCAATAATCTTTCAGCACTTAGGCCAATAGAGCCAGCAGAACTACTTAGTTTTTCTCCTACAGGAGTACGTAAAGCAGCAGGAGTAGCAGCAATTACTTCAGACTCAGGCAAAAATCTTGTGGCTGCTTTTGGAAGACTTTCAAAAAGACCACCAAGCAAAACTTCTTTTCCTTGGTTAGTTAACACAAATGACTCAATCTCTCTACCAAGCTTACCCAAAGCAATAGCTTTACTTTGATTTCTAAGTGTAGTATCTACCATTCTAATTGGGTCTTTAATTTCACCTAAGAATGCTAACACAGGTTCATCAATGCCTAAGTTTTTCTTAGCCATTACTTTAATAGCAGTATCACCTGTAGTATATCTTTTACCAGCCAACGCCTCAAATATAAGTCCACGTTGTTCAGGTGCTGCTCCAACATCTGCAAAGTCATCTAGTGTTTTCCAAAGAATTTGGTCATCAACATCTGGATTTTTATTTTTTAAATTTTTAAAAGCATCATCAATAATTTGATTTATTTCAGGTGTGTTTTTATCAGATATCTTCTGACGTTTTTTATCTAATTTAACTCCCTTTAGCTTTGCAGAACGTGCAGCAATACCTGCCCTTAAAGCTTCTGACCATTTAGGGTTTGTATATATCTCATAAGAACGAGTCATATATGTTGTCCCATCATCAGCTAAAGCTAAAATAATATCATCAGTATCTTTTAAACCATAAATTTCCCTAACAGAAGAATCTCCTTTATTTAAGGCACGCTTTGTTTCAATAATTGTATTTCTTAAATATGCAGGCAGTTTAGCTAAAGCTGCATCACTTAAGCCTACAACATTCTGAGCTTGGTTTAATAGTTTTTGTAGCTCTGGCGGCAGTCTTAAAGCTGCATCAGCATCACCTCGAAATGCAAGGCCAACATCCCTCTTTAAATTTTCTGAATTTTTCTGTACAGCTTCTTTAGTTTGTTGTGCGACTGCAGCACGCTCTTCTTTATTTTTTGCATTCTTTTTATTTTTATTTCCCTGTTTAATTATTTCAGCAGTCTGTTTCTTTTCAACTTCTTTAGCGGCATTATTAATTTTAAATTCAAACTTTTGCAAATCATCTCGACCACCGCTTAAAGCAGCACGTGTTGCTGTAGTAATATCATCAGGATTTTGCCCACTTGCCTTCGCTTCTTTTCTAGCACGCTTTAAATCTTCATCTAAAATTTTTACTGTGTTTTTAATTTCTATAACATCACCTTGATATTGATTTTGCCTTCTCATATATGCAGGAATTAACTTTTCAGGAACCTGCCCTGTAGTTTTAAGACCACGAGCAAGAGCAGTATTAATTTTAGCTATACTATTTCCAAGATAATCTTTATCTACTTTTTCAATAACTCTTGCAATTATACCTTTTTGAGCATACTGTTCCCCAAGGTCTACAGCCTCAGTTTTAACTACAACTGGCGCACCTTCAGCTACCTCTTTAGCTGTAGCCGTATTTACAATAGGTTCATCAATCTTGTCAACTGCAATAGCCTCTCCTCTTTTAACCTGTTCTTTAACTCCGTCTTTTGCTCTACGCACAACATCATTAACTACTTTTAACCTTTGTGCTGCATCAAGAGTTTTAGTTCCCGCATAACCTAGTATACCAAAAATACTTTCAAATGTACCAGCAGCAATAGCAGAATCAATAACTCTTTTTAATTCTTTTTCAGAAGCACTATCATCTGGATTAATAGCTAGATTATCAAGAAGTGGTTTTGTACTAGGAAAGGTGTCAGAGATAAATCCTGTAAATTGATAATCATTATCACCTTTAATAGCAAAATCAAAAAGCATTAGGTCAGCTACTCGCTTCTTAAAACCTGGTTTTAAACCTGCTAATTTTGTAACTTTACTTGCTGCAGCAAAAGGAACAAGTGAAGATGCAATATCAACAGCAACCGCTTCTTCAGGACTTACAGCAGGGTCAGCTATTTCTTTTAAAGCATAAGAAATCTTTTTTCCTGTTTCAGTTGATTGTATTTTACTATCTACAAAATCCCTAACTTCATCTAAGCCGCTTTCTATTTTTTTTACAGTTTTTGGAAATACAGGTTCGACAATAGCTTTAGCACCTCTTGGCACTATAGATGCAACGTCTGCCGCACCTTCTATAGCAGCCGCTGCTGTTAACTGCGCTCCTCTACCCATTATAGCAGTTTCAGCAATCCTATTAGTTACAATACGTTCAAGAAAAGATTGCTCTTCATAAGGTTTTTCCTCAAGAGTTTCTTCCAGCAGTTTTTGTGCGGGATTTACTCTTCTTAAATTTTCATCAAGAACGCCTTTACTTGTTAAATTTATTGTTTCTATAATAGCATTTGAGTCTTCCTTAGTATATCCCTTGTCAGACATATACTTAGAAATAGCTTTTTCATTAACGAGATTATTCTCGTCTAGAATTTCTATATCTTGTACAAGCTCAGTTGCTATGTCAACAGCACCTTGAGTACCAGGGGCTATAGCCATTTATAACTCCTTATTATTTTAGCGGTCCTAATTTATTAGTTATATAATCTAGGGTAACACTGTAAGCAGTTGATGGGTCGTTTTTATAAGCTTGTTCCATAACTTTAATAGCTTTATTTGTATCCTCTGCTATTTTTGCTTGAGCCGGAGAATCCAAACCAGTTTGGTCTATACCAATAACTTGACCTGTAGCATCCCTAACAACTTTAGCACCATACAGAACACCTATCTGACTTTCAACATTTCTAAATGCTGCGCTAGGAAGAATTTCTGGAGTAGTTATTGCACCAAGTCTATCTGCTTCTGCTTTTCTTGCAGTTTCCTCTTCAGTTAATTGTTCTGCTGTAATTTGTTCTAATGCCGTAGTTGCACCTGCGGCTGCTGCCTGCAGTGGTCCTTGTCCTAATTCTGGCATTTGACCTATCATTGCTAATCCAATACGAAGTCTTTCAGTTCTATCAAAGCCTGTAAATGGGTCATATTTACCCAGTGATTCTGTTTCTGGGTCATAGTCAATATCTTTTAGAGCTTGATAACCAGACTTAACACTATCCATTATTCTACTAAGAATACCACCTTCGTCTTTATTAACCACACCGCCCTCATCAAACATGCCAAGCCTACGTCTTGCTCTTGCCCTTGCATCTTGTTGCATAGATACTTGAGTAGAACGACCCCGCTGTTGCCCAATCAGTTGTTTAGGATTTAGTGCATCACTATTTTTTGCTAAACTTTTAAGTCCTTTTTTAAATTTATCTGTAGCTTCAGTTTTTTTCTTCTCTTTAGCTTCAGTTTCTTTCATCTCTTTAGCATATTCTTCTATTTCTTTTATTTCATCTTCTTCTTCTTTGCTAAAAATACTACCACCTTCATTCAAAGAATTAATTGCACCGCCTTGATTCATAAAACCAGACACTGCAGTTAGACCACCCAGTATAGATTGTGCGGTAGATTGTGGTTGATACATTTGAGTTGGCAATGTAGGTGTTCCAAAAGCAGTCTGCAAATACTGCTGCGTATATTTAAATGGGTCTGCTTCTGCAAACTTAGCCATTTCTGCACCAATACGTTGTTGCTCTAATCCTCTTCTTTCTGCACCCACACCAGCTTGAAGTCCAATTCTTTCTGCTTGTTCAGCATAACCTTCTTGACCAACTTGAAGTCCTTGTTGTGCAAGGGCTGCTAATTGACTAGGTAGCCGTGCTTGCCTATCTCGTTCAGCCCCTGCTTGGGTTATTGCCCGTTCTTGTAATCCACCCTCAATATTTGCTAGACCAAGAGCAAGCTCACCTGCTGCACCACCACGTAAAATATCTGCACGTGCGCCTTCAAGTGCGCCAACACCTGCGCCACCTGCACCAAGACCAACATCACGAATTGCCCCTTCAAATGCCTGTGTTTGTGCAAGACGTTGTGCTTCTGCTGTGGGTTCAAGAAGCTCACGTTGAGCAGCTATATCTGCTGCTGTAATAGGTCTAGCTGCTTGTCTTGATAAAGCAATAGCTTCTTCAATACTTCTTGCGGCAGGAGCATAATAATCAGGTTGACCTGTAGCCAATGCAATAAGTGATGATTGAGCAGCTAATTGTGCAGGGTCAAAATCAGCTACACGCTGACCTTGAAATACTTGTGGACCTGCTTGAAACTGTGATTTTAAAGTATCCAAACCTGGTATTAGATAAGGCTTTAAAAAAGGGTCAATGCCACCGCCTGCCATTTTTGGAGATTTAGGTTTGCTTAGTGCGCCAAGGGCTGCGCCACCAACACCTATAGCCGCTGTTACTGGGTCGATACCCATGACTAATGTCCTCCTAATAAGTTGTGTTTATAAAGAATGCAAACGTCCAAACTTTGTGGACTTTGCACTAAAGACTGAGGCTTAAAGTTAAACATCTTCAAAAACTTTTGATGTTCGTAATCGTCTACTTTGCAATTAGCATACAAAGGCGTTTTCATCTTCTTAGCCAGTTTCTTGAACTTAAATTTTAAATCTTCCTTGATTGATTTTGTCCACTTCGAGGTTACATCACAATGAATAAACATCATGTGTGTGCCTTCCTCGCTAATGTGAGGCTGTAATTTTATAATGTAGTCGTCTTCCACAACCACAGGCACTCTCTCAAAGATTATATTTTTATTAGGTTCAATCATAATTATGTTCCCATAAATTTTTCTAATGTTTCTGCAGCACTTATTTCATTAGGCTGTTTCTTTGTTCCATATGCTTGTTTTCTTATTTCTTCTCTAAGCTTGTCAAGCCGTGTGACTCCTTTATCTACATCTCCATCACCAAGCTCTTTAACTTGGTTTGCATCAACAATATATTCATCTTGACTAATACGTGCCTCTGTAATGTCACCACCATTAGCCACATCATATGATACATTGTCTGACATACCATCACCAATCTCTTCTTGAATCATGCCTGCCTTACTACCATCAGTATTTTGTACTTGCGGAAGTGACTGGTCAAGAAGTTTGCCGCCTGCATCAGATGAACCATTGCCAAGTGCAGCCACAGTGTAGGCATCAATAACATAATCATCACCATCTACTTTGCCACCATCAACAAGTTTACCGCCCTCATCTCTATACACAGGAGAAGACATTTGTGGTGGCATAGGAGCAGGACGCATCATTGCTTGCTTGGGCATAGCCTGTGCAGCCACAATAGGAATCATATCTTTAAGACGAAAGGCACGCTGAAAGCCAACAGCATCTTCTGTCATGCCCATTCCTTTTAACTGTAATATGTTTGCAAGACCCTCATACATTGTAATATTATACCTTATTTATATCAAATATACCAGCTACCTAATGGAAATCTACCCATGCAGAGCCAGTGTAACCTTTAAATTTTGTAGCACTAATAGCAAATGCTACGTCCCCTTGTTGCGGCCTACCAATATCAGTGATAGTAACCACAGCATATATCTTTGTTGACGGTGCGCTATTCTTACGCAGGTCTTCTGTATCTAGCTCACGTGTAAGTTCGTTAGCCCAACGAGTTATATCAGTATGCAGTTCATCCGTACTAGCAGGTTTAGTAATAGGAAACTTAGGATAACTAGCCATTACCGTTCACCATCAGGTTGCATTGCCAATCTTACAGAACCCCACCGCCACTGACCTGCAGCATCCGCAGACACACGAACAACAGACTGCCTGCCTCTTGCACGCATATTTACTTTTTGAGTATCAGCATCAATAGTAAATGGTCCTTTTTCTTGAAAATCATCTGCTGGATATCTACGTGTCTTAACAGAAAACTTAATCTGTTCTCCTGTGCTAAATGTATAGTCAGGAATTAACTTATCTGCAAACATCAACTGCTTACCCTTATCAAGGTCAAACTCTGAAGATTCAATAAATGATGCCAAGGCTTGCCCATCACCTGTGTAAATGTCAGAAGGCTCGTTGTTCCATACAAGCATATCACCTGTAGCAGATGTACGACCAGTTATAAGAGTAGAGTCATATACATTACGGTCTGCATATGTAGTGGTAATACCGTTTTCAAATAAGTTACCATATACCCATGTTTGCTCTTCATAATTATAAATTACATAGGCATTAGGTTCTAAGCTTTCACCCTCTGGATATAACCAAATAATTTCTTTAAACTCACTATTGATACCTGCATATACTTTATCTTTTTGCGTCATATTAAAACTATCAAAAAGATGTCGGCGTATTGTACATGGCATAGTATTAACACGACCATCATACATATAGAAGTTATTGTCACCCATCCAATAAGACACACCGTCAATATCAACAGCCGCATGTGGACCAATCATACCACAGTTAGAACCTACTTGAGTAAATCTAAATATAAATGGACTTCCTACAAAGTCCTGAATATACATAGCCTTGTCAGTCCAGATGTTAATTGTATTACGTGAGCGTAGTGCGCCAACAATACGAGAACCTTCTGTCAAGTTAACAGAGCCTGCAGTATTAGTGGCTGTTGGTTCCCATACTCTAAAGTTATTTTGGTCAGACCAAGCCACTCTTAGTGGTACAACAGTTGGGTCGTCAGCACTAACAGATGCTCCGTAACAAACAACATGCCCATCATTAGGAGACACAATAAAACTGTTTGCATAGGGTGCAGTACCTACAATACTTGCACGAGTAATAGTATAATTATTTTGTGAAACATCTAGGAATGCAATTTTACTTTTACGGCGTAAAGCTAACAAATCTTCACCATATGTATCAAGCGACCACTGTGCGCTTTGAAAAGTAATATCTGAAGAGGAAGCAGGGGAGTTCCATGTCCTTGCTCCTGCAATACTTGCACCTGCATTATAGACACCTGCACTATAACCTAATCCTTGAATATCAACAGATTCTTCATTGGGTATCAAAAGATTTATTTTACCATTAGTTCCACCCACATTATTAGCATTAGCTGTAGCAGTAGCATTAGCGTTAATAAAAAAAGCATCCTGTGCGCTAACAGATGTAATTGCAAAAGTTCCGTTAACACTAGTGCCTGAAAAATTATCTACACCAGTAAATTCAATTCTGTCTCCTACACTAACATTTTGACTTGGTGAATATCCCAAATTTACTTTAACTCTAGTTGTTCCTGTAGATGTAATAAAGTTATTAGAAACACTAGTTGTTGTTGCAATAGGAGTTGAGTCTGTACGGTCTTCGTTTTGAACTACATATAATTGTATGTTAGTACCATAGGCTACATATTGACGAGTATTATTATCTGTCCATGTAAGAATGTCACGAGCAAAACCTGCGATACTGTCTGTAGAAAATTTGTTATAGCCACGTAAGTTTTCTGGTTTGCCTTCACGAAAACGCACACGATTCCCGTCAAACCATTTACCCTCTTCGGCATACTTAGTTGACTCCCTATGAAAACCAGGAAGAAAATCTAAACTAAAAAATTGTGTTTCTGTAGATGCCATATTATTTATTAGACTTCATCAAATTTTGTTGGAGCAAAAGTTGCAGCAGCAAATGTTTCACCAAAATCATTACGCAGGGTAGAAGCAGTTGTAGTTAAGCCGCCCGATACATTGTAAGAACCAGAGCTAATTTGGAAACCATGTATAGAATTTCTACCATCGCCCTGCGTTAATTTTTTTAAGGTACTCATATTTGTCATATTAGTTAAACTATTAACTGTTGCTGTACCAAGCTGTAAACCTTCTCCAAACTTTGTTAATGAAAGTGATGAACTGCTTGATGTAGTTGTTTCACTATCAGATGAAGAAGCTGTAGTAGAATTAAATGGTTTACTAAGAAAAATAATTACATGACCAGAGCCATAAACTTGCTGTCCATTAGTATAAGTCATGGCGGCTGTTTGAGTGCCTGTTAAAGAAGTATTACCAGCATAAATTGCTGAATCAAAAGTATATTCAGCTAGTGCATTATTTTTAGATATAACTTCAGTTAAAGCAACTCCACCTAATGAAGCTCCAGTATGTCTAGTATGTCTATATCCATTTGTACCAAGGCCTCCCATTATAACAATAGACTTTGTTCCAGCAGGAATACTTACTGATTGAGAAGATGTAGTAGAAGAAGTATTACCTGTTACCCAAGTAGTGCTTCCTAATATAGATAAAGGAACATAATTTGTTGCACCATAAAAATCAGAAATACTAATAGCACCGCTAGTTGGAACACCATTATTTTGTGAGACATTAGGAACAAGACTACCACCACGATAATATTCACTTAGAGCGTGTGGGGCAGAGCCTCCAAACTCGCCAGCTATATCTGCAATCGTGAGGGTTCCTGACGATGGAAGAGCCATTACTTATTTACCTTTAATTCTTCAATTTCTTTCTTAAGATGTTTAACTGCCTCAATTAGATAGCCAACCAAGTTAGAGTAAGCTACAGATTTTAAACCATTGTCATGCGTAACAACAAGTTCGGGTGCTATTTTTTCTAGCTCTTGAGCAACTACTCCTGAACCTTGTTTATTGTCTCTATCAAAAGAAACTCCACGCATTGCAAAAGCTTTTGCTCCATCCAGTGTTTCAATATTACTTTTCAAAGCTACATCAGAAAAAGCCGTAACATCTCCAGTAGCCACTACGCTTCCAACATTAATTGCGTTAGTTGATGGGTTATAGGTAAAATTAGCTGCACTGTCTTTAAATAAAGCTTGATTTCCAGAATTATCATCAGCACCAGTAAAAACCATTCTGAAACCATTATTATCAGACCTTGCAGTTATATTAATATTAGCAGCATTAGTAGCATTAGTAGCACTTAATGGCGTAATAGTTCCATCAGTAATATCGGTTGTTTGTGCATAGCTTGAAAGGTCAGGAACTACTTTTTTAATTAAACTTCCATTTGTTGTAATTGTAGTAGCTTCTCCTGATACAATAGTTTGACCTGTGCTTGCATCAGCACCTGCATTTTTTATAAGAACACTGCCACCGTTTGTAACTGAGTTAATAACAGTATATGTTTTTTGCTCTGTAGGAACGGTAACAGTAACAGTTGCAGCAATATCTCCTGTAAACTCCAATGAAGCATGTCTTCCGACACTGCTTGAGCCGTCAGAAACTGTAAGGTCAGTCTGTGTACCTGATGTTAATGCGACTTCTGTATATCCAGCAACGGCTTCGTCAACCAAATCAATAACACTCTGGTTAAGTCTTAGTCCCCATGTATTAGCATTTTCACCGTCTGCTTGTTTTTCTAGCCCAAGGCTTGATGTATATGATGATGCCATGTTAGTCTTTTCCTAAATATTTTTGTACTGTTTCTGTTTCGTAAATTCTAATGCAAACCCAAATTAAGGAAGCCAAAGCAGTTATGCTAGGCAGAACCTGAAGCCATGCTCCAGCAGTTACGCCAAGCGCACTAAAATCTAGCACAAGCTTATCTGTTTCTTCCATTATTATTCTCCTTGAAAAGTTTGCAGATTATATATTATACCGCATTAGTTATTAATAAACAACTAGTCTGCATCCTGTATTGTAAGTGTGCCAGCCTCTACTTGGCGTAGGATTTCGGCGTAGTGGCGGTTGTCTGTGTCAAGTGGCACAAACATAGTTGTTCCGTCAATAACAACCTCTATTGAGGTATTACTACCATCAGTAGCAATATATTTTGCTGATGTAAAATCTATAAAACTATCCATGTCTATAACTCCGCATCTGCTGTAAAGTTTTGTAGATAATGATTTCCACCATTGGTATCTAAACCCGCAAAGCCGCCTGTCCACTGTATATTTACTGCGTTTGTTGGGTCAGAACTATATGTTGTCGTCATTGTTGCGCTGGCTCTTTTTTCTACTTTATAATAAACAACAATTTGAGCATAACCATCGGTGGTATCCATCATCCTAAAATTAGCTGGAAAAGTATACTCCTCATAATACCTCTGACACAACGCCAACTCCTCACCAAAACTGCGCTGCTCAAACTCAGTGGCTACTGAGCCGACTTCGAGTTGAACGCCTGTGATGTACCATTCGTTGCTTGTGCTATCAGATAAATTGACTTGATTATCAACAAGAACATCGCCCTGAGAATAAGCAGACCAAGTTGTTGCATGCGTTCCACTTGACCAATTTGAGCCTGCTCCGAGATGAAACCAAATTCTCATCCCCTCACCGTTGTCATCATTGATTGTGCCACCCGTGTCGCCAGCAAAAGTTATAGTTTTCTTTTCCCAAGTGTTTGCTGATGAAATTGTATACGAACTTTCAATATGCCTAGAGCCATCTGGCGAATACAAGCCAACTGTATAAGCACCAGTTTTATTTGATTTGACCCAAAAAGAAGCGGTCAAACTTTTTGCACTAGACGTACCATAGGCCAAGCGTTGTAAATCCTGACCTTCTATCCTTTGCTCGTATATCAGAAAAGTCGTTGAACTTGGAGATGCGTTAGCTGTTGTGCAATCCCACTTGCAAGAACTCCCAAAACCTTGACCGCTTGGAACGTCAGTTGATTGAGAAATGGTAAACTCTGCTGTGCTAAATACCCTTGTTTTCCATCTATCAGGAGCAGCATAGATATCCGTTGTCACTCCTGTTGCGCTGGTTGAACGCTGAAAAATTTGTTTTGCACCATTGATAATCAGGTTGCGCCGCCCTGACGGAGTGCTGGGTATCTGTGCTAGTTCTCTTGCATTGCTAGTCATGTCTTACCATCCAGAAGGTACTTTGCCGACTACAGGTGGCGTGATTAAAGCGGTCATTTGTTCGTCTATAAGCATCTTCATTTCTGCTTCTGTTTTATCTAAAGCGGCAAGCGTCCACGCCTTGCACTGGTCTTTGGTGATGCTGTCAAAAGCTGTAAAGCCATCACTGCTTGCGCCTCCAAGACTGACAGTGCCGTAAGCGTGAACGGTGTATGGGTCGCCATCTGGTTTGTTCTGGTCGCTAGTAGCAATAAAACGATAGTGAATTACTCTAACAACATCTGTTAAACTGCCCTCTGTTGGAGCAGCATCCAGTGAGGGAAAGTCCCAAGCGTAAGTATTAGCCATTTAATTATTCTCCGTGTACTAATTCATGTCTTTCTATTAAATTTTTAGGAAGAAAAGTGTGTTCATAGTTCGCCTGCATGCCTTGAAGGTTTAAAATTTCTACAGGGTCATCACAAATAATCACATTTATATCTTGCCATTCATTTAAAATTGCATATTGCAAACGGCATCCGCCAACTTGCAATTCCTTATTGCTGTTTATTATTATTGGATTTATCATTCCATGTTCGTCTATGTGTTTATGAATAGCTTTTTGTCGTTCAAAAATAGCCCAGCTTTTAGGGTCAGAACCTAAAACTTTAACTTTGCCAGTATAAGTTTTTATCTCGCTAACTGGTAAACGCATCTAACCATTTTCCAAAGTTGCAACCCGCTTACGCAAGTCTTGTATTTCTTTAAGCAGGACAGGAACCAGCTTGCTATAGTCCACAGTGAGGGTATCTTCAGCGTCATGTTGCTCAACTGGCAAGTCATAAATCGCCTCTAGTTCTTGAGCGATTAGCCCGTACTCTTGAAAGCTGTCGTCTGCCTTCCAGTTAAAACTGCGAACTTGCATTGCATCTATCTTGTCGCCCGCAGATGGCGCATCGACAATGTTCTTTTTCAAACGCTCGTCTGACAATGTCGGGAAACTTGTGGAAGTGTTGGTCATGTTTATCCCGCCGACATAGGCGCCATTGTGATAATTCAGCCAAGCGTTTCTTGTGCCATCAAAAGTTTTAATCATGTAGAAATAAGCTGGAGAACCATCTGATGTTGCATTAGCGGCTTGAAGGCTTCCAGCAGTCGTAAGATTTGCTACTGTTTTACCCATTAAAACTTGAGGGGACGCATCTATCCTCATAGCCTCGTTACCAGCAGTGCCAAATAGAAGCGCACTAGAGCTATTAGACGCAATAAAACCACGCTGACCAGAGTTGTCGTTGGTCACAAATTGTATATGACCACCCACACCACCAGAGCTTTCACGAATAATTACTGCGCCAGTTGTTGCAGCAGCATTCTGCAAGAAACGCCCACGCCCATGAACATCGAGAGTTGCATTTGATGGTGTTCCAGCAATTCCAACAGCACCATCGCTACGTTGTATTCTCATAGCTTCTGTCTGTGTGCCGCCGACCTCTCGATTTATTGCTAAGTCACCTTCAGTTGCTCGTGTAAGAAAGTGAAAGCCGTGATTGTCATTTCCACCGTTCAGTTTAAGAGCCGCAACGCTGTCGCTGTTACCCATAACATCAAGGGTAGCTTCTGCTGTCGTGGTGCCAATTCCAACTTTGCCATCGGAAAGAACACGCATACGCTCCGAGCCAGCCGTTTCAATAGTAACCGTATCGGCGGCTGGGAAGCGGATGGTGGTATTAGTATCGCCAGCGTGAACGATTTTGTCAGTGATTGTCAGGTCGCCAGAAACAGTTGCAGCCCCACCAATAGTGACATCTTGGCTAAAGTCACCAGAGAAGACAGAGAAGGTATCAAACCCAAGGACTTCCAGCGTGTCGCCTACTGTGGCACCGCTATCAAGAACAATGCTAGTGCCAGAGGTAGCAGTGTAGTCAGACTTGTCTAGCTTGACGCCATTGAGAAACACATCAGTAAACTCCGCATCGGTGTAGCTCAACGTGCGGTTATAGTCGTCAGTACCACTAAATGTGGTTTGACCAGCAGTCGCCGTGTAAATAAAGCGATTGCGAACACCTGTGCTGGGAGATTTACCTATATATGCCATTATTATAACTCTGGTTGACTATCCATAAATGTTTCATAAGCTGATTTAACGCTGTCAGTCCACACTGCGTTGCAGACTGCTTGCACAGTTGCATCTTCGCCTGAGATGTCTGTGTCGCCCCAGCTACCATCTGTCTTAGTGCGGCAGTGCAGAACGTGGCGATGATATGTGCGGCTGATTTCTACACCGTCATCTTTCACGATTGTTGCTTTGCGAACATTGACGTTTTTGTGGTCGCCTCTGACCTCACAGTCATATTCAAATTCTTTAGTTAATGCCATTTTAATCTCCAATCATCCTGATACTGTATATGTCACACTAAGCCAGATTAAATTATTACTGCCTGAAGTTGTTAAGTTGCTTGTAGTGATATTTGCATTAAGAGAAGACCGAGCATCAGTTGATGAATTAGTATATATCCTAACTTCAGTTGAATTTGGTGCCGCCAAACATGATTGTGGATTTAGTGTCGTAAAACCTGTTGCGTAACCAATAGTACCAGCCGCATAGCCAGAGGATATGTTTGCAACCGTGTACGGCAAACCAGAAATTTTAACTTGACCAGTTCCAACCGTTGAGATGCTAGTTGTTTGTATCCCTAAATTCACCTGACACATTTTGCCGATTTTTACATAACGCCCAAACTGTAAGTTATAACCTCCAACAACTAAATCACCACCCGTTGAAAAATATGCTGGTGTCCACGAACCCTCCTCATAATCATCCAGCGCATTGGCGGCGGCTGTATCGCCGTTGAAGGTTAGGCCGCCGCCGCCCAAAATTCTCATTCGTTCTGTGGCGGCTGTCTTAAATTGCATGTCATTAGTGCTGTGAACATAAGTAATCCCACCAACATCATCATCATCTGGGTCGCCAAATTGTATATATCCATTCCGACTGGCACCTGATTCTAGTGACAAACCAGCGTGTCGATTTGAAGATGTTATAGATATCGTACTATTGTCAGCAGCAGTATCAGCATTTCCAGAATTTTTAACCTCTACAATTCTGCCAGAGCTAAAGCCTCCGTGACCCACTGGAGAAGCAGTCCCCACCCCGACCCGATTATTCGTGCTGTCAACAACTAGCGTATTTGTGTCAACTGTCAGGTCATCCGTCACAGTCATTGACTGCGATTGAGTAACATCTGTGTGGTCAATAGGCTTTTTGCCAGTATAAGCCATCAGGTAATCTCCAAAATAGACAGAGCTACATCAGCAGACGTTGCCGCACTACTGGTCACTTTCAGAATATCTGATGCCTCCATTACAACTTTTTGGTCGCCGCCAACGACAACCAAGGAAGAGCCAACTGGTACAGGGGCAGCCTTTACAATATAAATATTATCTCCATCATTGTTTTCCAACTGAACATCAACAGAGATAGATGAAGAAGTAATATTGGCTACCGACAACCCAATGATTGTTGTCTCTGTAGAACTAGGACAAGTATAAATGGTAGCAGCACCAGTGCCTATTCCAGTATCAGTCTTTAATTTAAACGCATTAGCCATATCGTATTATACTCCATAAATTATCCCAACGCAATAGCAAATGCCACGGCAGCAGCATTAGCATTACTAATACTGGTTGCCATAGTTGCGCTTAGTGTTGCTCTTGCTGTATTACTATTTCCAACACTTGTTGCCATAGTTGCACTCAATGCAGTTATTGCTGAGTTGCTATTACCAATACTAGTTGCCAATGCTGCAGAGGTAGCAGCAAATGTACTAGACACTGCAGCTATTCTAGTCTCTAGCGTAGCGGATGTCCCTGCACTTGCAGCAGCCACGGCGATTGTATTTACTGAAGCAACAGCATCTAAGTTTGTTTTAGTAAGAACAGATACTGCAGCTATTCGAGTTTCTAGTGTAGCAGAAGTGGCGGCAAAGGTAGAAGATACTCCTGCAATCCTAGTCTCTAATGTAGCAGAAGTGGTGGCAAAGGTAGAAGATACTCCTGCAATCCTAGTCTCTAATGTAGCAGATGTACCAGCACTTGCAGCAGCTACAGCAATTGTATTTACTGAGGCTACTGCATCTAGATTAGTTTTCGTGAGAACAGATACTGCTGCAATCCTAGTCTCTAATGTAGCAGAGGTAGCTGCAAAGGTACTTGATACCCCTGCAATCCTAGTCTCTAGTGTTGCGGAGGTAGCTGCAAATGTAGAAGACACTCCTGCAATTCTAGTTTCTAGTGTTGCAGATGTTCCTGCACTTGCATAAGCTCCTGCTGAAATAACAGTATTAATAGATGTAATAGAATCTAGATTAGTTTTGGTAAGAACCGATACTGCCGCAATACGTGTTTCAAGTGCAGCAGAAACAGTAGCAATACTAGTTGCCATAGTATTAGAAACAGTTGCTATACGAGATTCAAGAGTGGCTGATGTGGCTGCAAAGGTACTAGATACTGCAGCTATACGTGACTCAAGAGTTGCTGAAGTAGTAGCAAAGGTACTGGATACTCCTGCAATTCTGGTTTCAAGATTAGCAGATGTAGCTGCGCTTGCTTTTGTTTCAGCAAGAACTGATACTGCATTAATGCGTGTTTCAAGGGCTGCTGAAGTAGCAGCAAAGGTACTTGACACTCCTGCAATTCGAGTTTCTAATGTAGCAGATAAAGCAGCAACTGTAGAAGATGTAGCAACAGGCTCACTAGCAACCAATATATTTGTGGCATTTACTGTTGTTGCACTTATCGTGCCAGCACTAACAGTTGTTGCAAAAAAATTACCAGTACGTAAGCTACTAACACTTACATCTTGAAATACTAAAGTAGCCGCAGTTAAATTATTAGTTGTAATATTAGTAGCAGAAATAGTTGTTATTTGTGCTTCAGTAGCATTCAAAGTATTTGGTTGAAATGTACCACCAACAACTAGATTACCAGCAACACTTACATTGCCAGTAAATGCAGCAGAAGTTTGAGAAAGTTTTAATGCAGAGTTATTACCAGAACCATCTTGGACATTACGCAGTGTTTCATCTATACCATTATTGGAAGCACTAGAATTAATCTGCAATAAATCTTTATAGGTATTTGCAATTTTCTTACCTGTTAAATCTGTCATTATACTATATTCCAGTTCTTGTCAACATCTTCCCAATTGTCAAACACAGCCGCTTCCCAATTTAGGTTTCTATCATTATTAAATTCAGGTCTAGCATCTTTAATAAACATGCTTCTATCTATAGTAGATATAATTTTATTTTGTGGATGATTAACTAAGTCATAACCTTTTTCATTATCCTCTGGACAAACCCAAAGACCATAACTATTTTTTTTCATTACTGTTCGTGGATATGCAAAGCCACAAACATCGCAGACTATCTTATTATATTTACCTCTTGCCATATTATAAACTCGGTAGCCATGCTGACACAGGAACTGCAGATACTATATTTACTGGTAGCCTTGGACTATCAACATTTACATCATCAGTTACTCTAGCTATTTTATTTTGTGGATGGCTTACTTTATCATACTTGCCTTCAAAGTCAGTAGGACATACCATCATTCCATAGCTATTCTTTTTTAATTCACTAAGCTTGTAACGAAAGCCGCAAACATCACAAACACCTAACGCCTTAGTCACTTAGTAACTTAACCTAGGACGAATAAGAAGGCTGACACGTTCTTTGTCTTCTTCCTGCGCTCTAGATAACCTTTCCTCATATTCTTGCTTTAGTAAGGTAATTCGACCAGCATCAACTCCTGGTCTTTTCATAGACATAAAGTATGCTGTACCTGCAGTTAGGCACGGCAAAAATCTTCTAGAGACATCAGCACTCTGAGAAGAACGTGTGACATCTTGAATATATTTTACAGTTTCTAATTTAAGTTGGTCAGTGCTATTATCTGGTAAAGGCCATAGATGAACAACAACATTATCACGGTCACGCCTAACTGCATATTGAGATGGGCGACCTGTCTGAGATTTTCTAGGAATCTTTAAATATTCTTCCATAGATATTCTGTTTAGTTGTAAATCAGTTTTGTTGTCACCATTAACTCTATTAATGACTGCTTCAACAACATCAATGTTATGTGCATCTAAACTATAAGATGTAACACTTGTTGTTACGGACACCGCCGTAGTTCCAACTGTCCAAAGTTGAATACCACGATTTTGCCAATCTTGTAGAAGAAGATTTATAGAACGGCGTGCAGAGCGAGGCTCCTCACCCAGCGTGGGTTCGCCACCAATCATTTCCATTGCTTCTTGGATTACTTCATCAATATCCATTGAAAAGCTATATGTTCCTGATGTTGCCATTACGAATTATCCTTTTCCTTGTTTTTTTCATTACACTTGCAGTTACAGTTTTCTTTGCCACAAGTTTTTTTAGCATAAGTATTTCCCATAATATTCTTACGTTGGGTCATGGAAGAATTAACATTGTCATATACTTTGTGCATTAGTCTATTCCTTGGTTTAAACCAAAAATACTTTTCCTTATTTCGTAATGCCATTACTTCCTACGTTTGGTGCGACCAGCCCTATTACGACTTACGCCTCTTGGACGCTTCAAGCCAGTAGTTCGCTTTTTAAGACCACCTGCCTTTCTAATCTGCTGACTGGTCGCTGCCCTTGTTATTGTCATTACCACTTAACCTTATGTGACCAATACTTTGCACTAAGCTTTGTTGTAGGTTTGCCTTGTGCATTATGACGAGCATAGTAAGATTTCTTACGTGCTTTATCTTTTGCAGTCTTAGGTGCTTTACCTGCACCTTTTACACCCTGCTGACCAAAACGAACCAAACGAATCTTGTCGCCTTCTTTTGCAAGAACTGCGTGGCTTTTAGTTTTATGACCAGGGGTACGCTTTGGTTTGTTGTACCCAGAGAATCTTTCACCTCTGTAATTAACTGACATTAGTATAACCTATTATGTCCTGACTGTGATTTCTTTTTCATCTTGCCGCCAGCTTTGTAGCCTTTGCTTTTCATTTTGCCGCCAGCCTTGTAGCCTTTGCTTTTCATCTTGCCGCCAGCCTTACGGTAGCTACGAGACACGCCTTCTGAATCTTTAGTAGCAAAGCCCATTGATTCAAGAAACGCCTTTCGTTCTTTTGCAGACATGGACTTAAGAATTTTTTCCATAGTGTCCATCTTACCACCCTTCTTTTTTGATATAGCCATTTTAAATATCTCCTAATATAATCTGTTGTGTCCTGAAATTTTGCCACCCTTTGCGGCTTTACGATACTTTGCAGTTTTCTTTGCTATAGCTTGAGGTTGCTTAACAAACTGCTTTCCTTGTTTAGTTCCTTTTCTTTTTGCTCTCGATGTTGCCGCATATTCTGCTGGGGTGAGTGCCTTAATAGCCGCTTCTGGTAAGTACCTTTCGCCAGTCTTGCTTGACTTCTTGCCACTCTTAGTTCTCCACTTCTGCTTTGTCCAATTGCTGAGAGACTGCTGAGATTTTTTCAAACCACCTTTTTTCTTTACGGTTTTCCGATTGTAACCAGGTTTTCCTACTTTCATTTAACATACTACGATTTGTAGCCCCCGCCTTTTGCTTTGTATTCTTTAGCCAACATCTGTGCCTTACGTGCTGACCACTGACCAGGTGCGCCACCTTTACTACCTGCTTTAATTTTATTAAAAAGATTTTTACGCATCGTAGGTTTAGTATAATTACCTGCTTCGTTTACTTTGCTTTTAGCTTTACCGCCCTTTTTTAGTTTTACACTAGACAAAATTTTGGCTTGTTTAGCATGAGTCTTACTTGCTTTCTTTAAACCTTTAGCTACTTTTTTAATTTTACTAGCAGCCTGTGTTTTACGTTTAACAGCCATTAGTAAATCTCACCACCTTTTCCTTTAAGACGAGCAGCCTCTTCTTTAGCCATATCATCTAAAAACTTTTGTTTATTTCTAATTTGTGCTTCATAAGCTCTTGCACCTTGTGAAGGTGTACCACGTGTACTTCCCTTACTTGTAGAGCCAGCAGTTACTTTACCACCACTTTGTTTGTAACCCATGCGATTACGAACTTTAGTTGGAAGTTTTGCTAGACCTGTATTATCTGCTGGAACATCTTTCATAATTTTACCACCTATATTTTTTTTAATAGGTTGTCCCTTGCTTTTTCCCATAATGTCTTTCATTGCCATAGTTCTTAATCGTTGAGCCTCAAGTTCAAGACGTTTTATTTCTTTTTTTATCTCTGCTATATTTAAATCTTTTTTCATTTTAAAATCTCCTTAATAAAGCTCACCGCCTTATCTCATTGCCTTTCCGAATCCACGAGTCGCAGAACCTACGCCACGAGGCTTTTTGTTAATTTTACCACCAATATTTTTATTAATAGTTTTCATAAAAACATCTTCCGCAATTTTACTCATTTCACGAGCAGAACCAAATGGTTCAAAGTTTTTTCTTTTAGATTTTTTTGTAGATGTTTTTCGTAGAGTTTTAGCACCTACACTACGAGGTTTCTTTTTAATTTTACCGCCCGTTGCTTTAGGATTACGTACATATGATGGAACTTCTCTACCAGCTTTTTCATAAAGAGCAATAATTTTTTTCTGTTTAGCTTCAGGTGTCAATTTCATTTGTTTAATTTTTTCTACAGCAGCTTCAAATTCTTGACGTTTTTTAAACTCTTTAGGGGCAGCTGCTTGACGAGCTTTACGTTCAGCAGTTTTGCCTTCACGTTCAATGCCTTTTCTAATTTCAAGCATATCATTATATTTTGTTTTTATTCCTTTACGAGCTTTACTTATAATAGCTCGTTGAGTAGGTTTAGTTAACTTATCAAATGCTAATTCTAATTGGTCCATTGGTGATAATTCATTTACTTTTTTCATATCACGAGTATTATCACCTACAACACGCTTTTGTTTTTTAGCTTTTGTTTTTACAGCACCTTTAGCTTCAACAGCACGTACATTTTCTCCTGCTTTTTTTACACGTTTCATAGCAGCAGCTAAATCTTTTTTTCTTTTTTCAGCAAATTCTTTAGCCAGCATAGCGGTTCTTTTTGTAGACCTACCAGTAGCTCCTTTTATAAATCCTACAGACATTACGGTGTTCCTCCTAATGTATTCTCACCAACTTTAGAAGCAGGTGCTTCCATGTCATCACGCCTTGTTCTACGTGCTTGGTTTCTTAATGCTTCAATTGCATTTTGATAACGCTGTTCATAATATGTGCTTACTGAAAAGTTTTTCATAAAATCACCTGCCTCGACCATACAACCATAAAACAAAGCATCATAGCAAAAGTCAGAGAAATAATTATTTTGACTTGTACTAGTTAGTGTAGTTGGTCTGGCAACATATACAAGTTCCCCACCGTAAGTAGCACTTGCAGTAGGAGCAACGATAACATTGGTGTTTGTTTTCTTTGCATAGTATTTTGGAGTTCCTGTACTTGCGCTGACAGGCCAGTAATCATAAATAAACTCGTCTGTTCTTTGCAATAAATTAATTTTAGTTCCGCTATCTTCAATACGAAGGTTCTTTACATAACGTGTTCCAGAAGGAAGAGTAAGTTCGTTTTTACCTGCGGATAGTGTAACTGATGTAACTGTTACCAAGCCATAATCATCCAATGTTTTAGTTAACCGTTCTTCTACACGATTAACCATATTGGGTATAGCTGAGACAAATTCGCTGCCATCGTTTTCACTGGCCTCAATAATGTCGGTAACAAGATAAGTATAATTAGCCATAATAAATAGTCGTAGAAATGGTTGTTGCTGCAGATACAATTACTTTTCCTGCCATGCGAATACCATTATCTGCGAAGTCCTGATAATTGCTGCCGTTTACTTGGAACTTAATTCGACCGCCGTTGGTATTGCCAAACGGGTCAGAAGACGTACCAGTGATAACTACAATGCCTGTGCCTACACAGTTAACACTACGAACACGAGTGTCAGTAACAGTTACACTAGTAAGAGAATCTACAAAAGTACCAGTTCCAGAAACGAATGCGCTTCTAATGTTAGTCATTGATTGCTCCTATAAAAATGTCAATAGGTATATTATACTAAAAAAGGGGGTGAGATACAAGTCCCACCCCCTTTAAAGGTTAACGTATAGGTGTTTTAATTAAGCACCTGCGCTTCCGAAGAAACCACGCCAGTCACTGAAACCAAACGCATAACGCTCACGAGCCTTAAAGCGAAGGTTGCCAGTGTCGAAGTCAGGCTCCATTTTAGTCTGAAGCGGTGAACGGACGAACATTTTCGCACCATTCGGAACATCAGTCTTAATGAAGTAACCATTCGTGTCCGTGAAACGGCGATTCACGAAGAAGCCATTCGGGACAAGACCTTGATTGCGAATGCTGTTAATGTCGTTGACATTGGTAGCATTGTTAACAATCGTGGTTGACAGAGGCGAGTTCAGAATCTGGTCTGCAGTAAAGGCCAGGTCTGATGGGATGTGCAGGCTTTCAGCTTGCGCTCCAACTAGGATGCCACGGTCATCTTTAGTTTTAGAAATAGCAATCAGCGCAGTTTCCAGAGCAGCTTCTGAAAGGTCAGACGCAGCTAGAAGGTTGCTTTGGTCGCCATTACCAATGGTGGGGTGGTCAGAGGCAAAGAAAGATTTACCGTCACCGCCAGCAAAGGATGCGTTAAAACCGTTGTTGAAAACATCAGCAGCTTTAACTTGTTTAGTGTTCGCCATAGCACGAGCCAAACCTTTGGCACGCAGTTTAGCGAATGTGTCATAGAGGTTGTCCTCCATAGCTTCTTCCGTAACGGCAAAGCCAAGGGCAATAGTCTCATGCGTATAGCGTGAGGTGTAGCTTTCTTGGGCATCGTCATAAGATACAGCAGCACCTTCACCTTTTACAGGTGCAGTGCCAAAGCCAGTGAAGAGAACTTCTTCTTCAAATGCACGGTCTGAATTTTCAATTTCATACAGAGGTGCATGTTCGTCAGAAACTTCCCCATACTCAAGGCCGAATACGGCGTTAAGACCAGGGAGAAGCTCTTTTGCAATACTTGCTCTATTAATAGCCATTATTATTTATCTCCCTTAGTTAGTTGTGGTCACAACGGCTGAAGTCAGAACATTCTGATAATCATCCGCACGATGGTTAAATTCAACTTCCATCTTCGTGAACGCATCGCCAACTGCATTACCAGGTTCATCAACGATACCAATGATACGCAAAGCACCGTTAGTAGCTTTACCAGTTGTACCAGCAGTCGTCTTAGCAACAATGGTTGATTTACCAGTAAAGGTAGAACCACCAGCAATTGAGCTAACTTCTACGTTTCTTCCAACAATACCAGCAGCAACTGTGGCATTTGAAGAAATAATGTAAGTTTGATTCGGATTGTCATTTACCAAACCAACGATGTCTGAAGCAGACACGCCAGAATAGTAGGATTTAAATTTTTGTTCCCCGTTTTCTACATAGCGGCAACCTTGGAAAGTACCAACAGGCACTTCGGTTGACGTTACGCACGGTGTAAGTGTACCAGAGGCAATACGTACAGGAGTACCTGTGTACATTGCCGTAGCACCTGAAGCAATAGGATATTCGTTCAGGCCGTTACTATTTGGTGCAGCACCACGAACACGGGAAGGCTGAAGTCCAGTAACTTTAGTAGCAGACATATTTTTCTCCTTCAGTGTTTAAGTTCAGTAACCAGACTTCGCCACCCTTTTAATCAAAAGAAGGGGTGCGACCCTTGGTTACATTGGTTTTGCTTTGATTCTGAATTGGCATTCTGCGGTCTGATGCGCCTTCAAGCTGTGCATTGACAGCATCGACCATCTCTGCAGATGCGTTTTCAAAATGTCTTTGTCGAGCTTCTGCACGTTTGATTGGCAACTTAGCAAGTGCCAAATCTCCTCGACATACAGTTCCTTTGTAGCGACCTTCCTCTTTAATTGCAGAGGTGTGCGCTAGTTCAGGTACTTCATCAAGAGAAACAAACTCCCAGCCTTCAGCCATTCGTTTACCGACATTTGTATAATCGTCACTACCTTTTAGGGTTGTACGTATCCAACGAAGTTTCATTCCTTGGTCTTCAAACCTTGCGGTTACTAATTCAGGAATGTCCAAAAGATTTGGTTCACGATATTCATAGTCTTCGGCTTCTCTTGTTTCCAGTTCACGACTCTGGGTGCTACGTGTGGTATTTCGTGCCATAAGTGTATATCCTTTCGCAACTATCTGTTAATTGTAGTATACTCGCCTTCGCCTGCCTTTTCGACTTTTAGCTTTTCGGCTGCATACTGTTCAAGTGATATGCCCCATTTTTCTGCAAGGCGTACATCTTCTTGTGAGAGTTTTACCTTTTTACTTGATGAAGGTGCTGGAGTGTGCGAAGCTCCTGCGACCACTTGAGCAGGTGTTGACGTTTCCTGCGGTACGGGGGTTTCGGTTGCTACTTCTTTGGTAGCTTGTCCAAACTTATTAGGAAATATTTCTGCCATGCGGCGGTCAATTTCTTCGTAATAATCATCGTCAGCTGGGTCAAACCCTTCTCCTTGAACATCTTTATCAATTTCCAAAGCAACTGAAGTCATCACACGGTCATTGTTAAACCATTCATTTGATGCTGCCCAATCTGTTGCTTTGCGCTGTGCCTCTGACACAGTAGCAGCCGTTTGGACTTGTTGTTGCTCCTCAAACTTTTGAGGTTCAAAAGAGTCTGCCTGTTGACGAAACTCTGTCAGCCTATAGTTATCTTGCTGGGCAGTATTAAGAGATTCTTGTGCCTTTAAGATATTATCGGCATCGCCGCTTTCTACGGCTTGACGGTACGCAGCACGAGCAAGCTCTAGACGTTCCGTCACTTGACGCTCATTAGATTCAACATTATTACTTAAGAGATTTTTATATTCTTCTTCTCTTTGTTGAAGCTTTGTTTGCATTTCCTTCTGTTGTGCCAGAAGGTTTTCAATCTCGGCTTCACGTTCTTTTTTCTGTTTTACCAGTTGTCGAATACGCTTTTGTGCGCCAGATGTTTCTACACCCTTTGTTTCTTGGTCTTGTTCTTCTTCAGTTGTAGGGGTAGTTTCTTCTTGGGGTGCTTCCGTTTCTACTTTTGCTTTAGCTTCTACTTCCACTTCGGGGGCTGCTGTTTCTTCTGTAACTTCTTGCCCTTCGATTTCAAATTCCACCTTTTCTTCTTCAGGGGGTGAGCCTGCCTCGATGGTAGACCATTCAGTCTCTGCCATAGTATTTTCTCCTGTTTAACGTCTGCGGCGAGATAGACGAATAACGCCGATATGTAATATTATATAGTATGATTGATTAATTCACAAGAGTGACTGTGAATTTTTTTAACTACTTAGATTAAATGTAGGGTCTAAGTCTTTAGCATCTTCAACTACCATTTTGATGTCGTCATCAAATAATAGCAAAAGATTTACGCCTTTGTAAAAGAATTTGCTTCCTGTATGTTTACCATAACACACATAGTCGCCTTCTTCACACCAAGCACCGTTAGCAAACTTATCGTCCTGATAGGCTAGGTCGCCAACTTTTAAGACACGACCAACTGTTGTAAGATAAGCCATATCCGATTTGGTTGAGTCAGGCAGAATGATACCACCCTTAGTTGCTGACTTAACTGATACTGGACGCACAAGGATGTGATATCCTGGTACTCTTGGAAGTGGGCTAGGGTCTGAAACTTCTTCGTCTGTAATCCATTCATCGTTTTTCAAAGCACTAGATGCAGCTTGCATATTTATTCCTCTTCGATATATTTATTTAGATAATCTTTAATAAGACCGATGGCCTTTTCTAAACCAGCAATTGTTCCTACTGATTCACAATATCTAGAATAATCCGAAGCGGCTCCATACGCAAGGGAATTTTTTATAGATTCTATTTCTTTTTGTATTTCTTTGATTAACTCTTCGTATAACACTACTCAATGCCTTGTTGCTTGATTACGTCTGCCAATAGTTTAGCAGAAACTTTAGCTTCTTCCAAGTCATTATTCTCTTGGGCTTTAAGCAAGTCAGCCAGTACGTCCATAGCTTTCAATGCACGCTTGGCATCTCTGTCTTCTTGCTTCTGATAAGCTTTCATTTGTTCCTGCGCTCCTTGGGCTTGCGTATCCAGAACAATCTTTTGTTCTTTCAAGTCAAGGTCACGATTTTTAAGTGCAGCATCCGATTGTGCTTTGGCAATCTGTGCAGCAGTTTTATTCTGTTCCACCTGAAGTTTCTGTGCCTCAATTGCCAGCATCTGTTGTTCAGGTGTGCCTGGTCCTTGAGCAGCCGCCATATTTGCTTGTAGTATTTGCTGGGCAGCTTGAGCCTGAACCATTCCAATTGCTTGTGGGTCAAGTGCGATTTGTCCCATAACTTGTGGATTCTGTAGTGACTGCTTATACAGTCCGTCCATTTGCTCTTGATATTTAACAAGCATATGCTCAGATATATTAGCTTGCAATGCTCCAGCAAGTTTTGCAAATGCAGGACTCTTTTGATTTATAGGGTCTTGCATATAAGCAGTCTTAACTGCAATGTGTGCATCATGGTTTTGTCCTGTAAATGCCTTAATAGGCTTACCTTCAGAAGCTGCCATAATATCTGACACAGGGTCAAGTGGAACTGCTTCTTTTTTAAATGGCATAAGTTTTTCTACATCAGGCACATTAGCCGTAGTCAACAACATTCTGTTGATTGCTTCCATGTCAAACATTCCTGGTTCTGATTGAGCCGCAATCTGCTGTACCATTTGAACAAGCATCATGCGTTGTGCATTAGAAGGAATGTTTGGGTCAGATACTGGAATAATATCTACACTACCATTAAAGTCTACTTTGAAAATCTTTTCTGTAATTCCTGGTAGGTCATAAGGATATTCACTTGGAAGATATTCAGAATCAATACGTGCCAATACTTTAAACTCGTCACCTTGCGCTTTATGTAGTCGCTTGTGGATAGCAGTAAAGAACTTGCTAGAGGCTTCAAGCAATGCCATAGTTGTACCAACTGGACCATAGCCGCCACTATCTGAAATGACTTGCTCTGTGCTGTCAGCAAACTTCTGACCTGCCCCTGTCACAAAGGACAACATATTAAACAAAGTCTGTGATGGTTCTTTAAATGGTAGCGGGATAATAGACTTGGTTAAGTCCATGCCTGTTGCTTCTACTTCCTTAAACTCACCTGGCGCAATCGGGTCATTATCCCCGACCATCCGTACTCCTTTAGCCTTGAAGCCTCCTGGTAAATTAGCAAACTGCCCAGCATCAAGTAGGCTACGCATTGCAGCAGTAGCAGACATAGTAAGATTACCAAGGAAGTGAATAAGACCCAGACCGTAAAAACCAAACCCAGGAACATATCTGTAATGCGTGAAGTGCATTTTTTTGACATACTTATCATCTCCTTCTGCCCAGTTACGGCGAATCGAAAGAACCTGACCTGACTGCTGTTCTACAGTTACAATATATGGGCAGGCACTCTTGCCTGTGTGCATTGTATCTTCTTCAAGCTCTAGGTAACAATGCTGTTCGAGCAACACATACTGTGGGTCATTATCTCCTGCAGGTGACAGGCCAAGAACTGTGTCCATCTTTGCTGCCATGCCTGACAAAGTAGGAACACCAGCAGAAGGAAGTTCTATATCGGCATACATGCCTGCTTCTATCTGACGAGCCAAGTCAACAGGGCTACGGTAAATAACATGAGTGTAACGGTCTGCTCTACGAAGGTCAGACGCATAGTAAGACACATAGAACTGGTCTATAGGTACAAACTCACTGACGGGTCGGTCAAGGCTTGAATCATAATAAATCTTTTTAACTGCAGAACCAATCAAAGGTAGATGAAATAGCATACGCTCAAACTCATCGAAGTATTCAGGCATCTGAGTAGTAACCTGATAGTTCATAAAGTTCTGAACACGATTAGCCTGCTGTTGTTTCTCAAGTGTAGCATCACCAAGAACCTGTGCTTTGACTGGTCCTTTGGCTGGGAATAATTCTTGTGAAGCTTTTGATTGGAACTTAACTGCTGACTCAATTAACAAGGGATGCACAGCAGTGGCTGCGCCTTCAAACGGTTCAGTTGTGTCTTCCAGTTTTAGACCAAGCAGGTCAAAGCCTCGCTCAAACATTGATTCCCATTCAGCACGAGAATCTTTGTCCGATTCAAACTTATCAATAACTGTATTGCCAATCTCTTCGAGCTTTTCTTCGTCCAAGATTTCTACAAGGTTTTGATAAAATCCTGCATTCATATTAATCTCTACTTCAATTGACTCTGCTGACCCCTCAAGGTCTACAGTAATCTCGCCTGTCTCTGGGTCTACCTCAAAGGTTGCCTCTGCTTCAGAAGGCTGCTGCATTTCCATGCGAATAACATTGTCGCCCTCTGGACGTTGCTCATAAGGATTTCTTTCTGTAGCCATTTGTATTCCTATTTTTAAAAATGTAATATGGCAATATTATACCACTAAGTTCTCCAGTATCCAACCCTCTTTGTTCGCCGTGGGTTATAATCATCTTCCCAGCTGGGGTCTTCATTGTGCGACACATGCCAACTGTCTCTCATATAGTGGATAGCCATAGTCATTGCATCCACTTGGTCATCATGTGCGCCATTGGGAAAGGCTAGGCACTCGTCATATAAATCCTTCGCCCACTCCTTACCTGTGGGTATGTAGACACGACCTGACTCCATAAGAGGCGTAGCGGCGTAGACACGTGATACCTTGTCCCTATCGGGGAGGTAGTCCAGAACAGGTAGTCCTGCGAGTCGCATATCTTGAAGCAACGATTGACCAGAAGCTTTCTTCTCAATAATGCACACATCTGGTCTGTGTTTCTGGTACAACATTTGTGCCGTGCGGCGAAGGTCAGGATACTCGAAGCGGTCTTTGATATTCCCAAGAAGAATGAGGTTGGGGACAACATATTCTCCACCATATTCATCTTGCTCAACTTGATGGAAGATACCCCACGTTTGTATGACACTATAGTCTGCCGTTTTCTTTGTAGAGAATGCTGTGTCGTAGGTCTGGATAATAAACTCACATTGCGGCGGGTCTTCGTATTCCCACCACTCAAACCAGTTCTTCTTGATAATACCACCTTCGTCTGGCGAGGGGTTCTGCATATATAGCGCATCCCAGTATCTACTCCCATTACTTGCTCGTATCTCTTGTTCGTCTAGCTTCAATACATCGTCTGGCTTCCACTCTGGAAAGTATGATGAGCCTTCGGGCAGACCCAGCAAGTCTGCTGCAGTCTCGTCCAGCCATGCAGGGATACTAATTACTTCCCACGGCTCTGTGGTAAACTCCGATTCCTGTTTTAGCAGCCAGCCACACAAGTCATCAAAGTGATAACGTGTATTAATAATAATGATTGCACCATTAGGCATCAGACGGGTACGCAGACCAGAAGGCCACCACTCCTTGATATACCTGCGGCCTGCTTCACTAAAGCTGTCTTCTTCTGACATAACGTCATCCAGTAAGGCTAGGTGTGCGCCACGACCCGCAATCTGTGACCGCACACCTGCTGCATAGTAGGAGCCATTGTGATTTGTTTTCCACTTACCTGCTGCCTTAACGTCTGACCGCAGGGACACTCCCTTGAACACACGCTGGAAGTCTTCTGTGTTTACAATGTCCCTGACGCTACGACCAAAGTCACTAGCCAGTTGGTCGCTGTGGGACACAGACATAATCTCGTGGTTGGGTTCACGGCCTATATACCATGCAGGAAATATCTTACTGGTAATAAGAGACTTGCTTGAGCGTGGCGGTAGGAATACCATCAGTCTTTTTATCTCACCATCGGCTACCTTCTGCAGTCTGTCACACAATAGCTCAATGTGCCTACCCATATGGAAGTCAGTTACTAGGGTAGGAGCTACTCTGCGTACAAATGTAAGTAGGTCTTCTTTTGATTTTTCCTGAATATATTTTTCTAGTGCTATATCTAGAGTCTGATGGTCAAGATAACCGCCAGACTGTACCACATCTTGTATTTCTTCTAATTCCATATTGCTTTTCTGCAGTCAGTGTTGCATATTTGCACTATTGCAAACTGGTTGAATCCGTGCTATACTAACTTTACTTTAAAGTTCGGAGGTAAATATATAGAAGCTAGTCTATGTAGACCTGCACAACCCCCGCTAGGTAGCTCTGGACAACTACTGCTATTATACTTCGTACATCTTTTTTACACAAGCACAATCAGCCAACTCCAGAAGCCCCCGCCCGTGGGGTTTTTTTGTGTCTGATGAAGTACCCTGGTATTTTTTTCTACTACTAGAGCAGTCTTTTTGCAGTTTTCAAAAGTCAGAATAGACCCACCCCCTGTTTGATTAAAGACCCTTGTCAAAATACTCAGTATATGTCAGGGGTATATTATATATATGTGTGCAGGCACGTTTTGTGGGTATGGGTATGTGTAGTTCTCGGTTTGTTCTCGTTGTGTTCCCGATAAGAATCCTTTTCTGTTGCAGATTTACCACAGAATCTAAGAGATTCTATGAGGAACTCGACAGATTTCACACAAAGTGTGTCAAATATGCCACTACCTCGCTACCCCTGCCCACGCCTTGCACATACCCCCTCCCCCTCATACATTATGTGTAAGTGTATGATATGCTTACGAGAAAAAGCTGTTGACAGCCAGCCCTACCATCTGTATCTTAGTATTTAATAACCCCTTTACTTGTGAAGGGTTATATAAATACTTGATACATATGAGGAGATGAAATATGAGATTTGGATACTTGATGATTTGCCTAATGATGATGCTTGCCAGTGTGATGCTGATGCTTGCTGGCGGTATGCTGTACACATTGCAGGAAGGCTTTCCCTACATTCAAGGCGTAGCCTTATTCATATCGTTCACTGGCTTTGTGCTATCGTTTTATACGATAATCGAAATCACGAGGCTTGACTATTAGGATTTTACAAGATACTGATACTTGTGAAGTATCTTGATAAAATACTTATAAACGCTGTCGGAAAGGACACGACATGACCAACGAAGACTTTTATTGTAAATTTGAAATTTACAAGGTGGTGAAAACCACGGAGCATGGCCTAACATACGAGGTCGAGCAACATGTCATGTGGGTAACTGCAGAAAGCGAAGCTGAGTTCCTAATGTGGAAAAATGCTGTTAATCAGCATGACAATCTGTACATTGACAGCGATATGGCTGTCTTGTCCGATTGGGCATGGGACATGCACCACCAGCGTGACTTGGACAATGGTGTCCAGCAATTCCAGACTTCCGAAGGAGTGTAGCATGGAAATTTACAACGTAGTTGATTTGACTGATATGTATGGTTCGCCATCTTACGGCATTGAGCATATCGAACATGGTGTTGTGTCCGTATGGACAGATTGGCAACTTGCTACTGACGTAGCAGAAGATATGAATTGGTCTGGTCAATGATTGAAATCATTGTAGATATCATGGCTGTTTCAAGCCTATTCATGGGCTATGCCCTACTAACCCGCTAGTAAATCGGAGATTTAAGATGAATTATAAGTTTGTAAAACTTGGCAAAGGTATGCGTATCGTGAAGCACAATGGCAAGCCTATCGGCACGCTTGAGTTTACCAAAGGTAAATGGTTGCTGTCGTCTGGCGTTGACCCAGAGTATCGCCGCTACTTCACTAATGTGAAGCAAGCTAAGATTTGTTGCAATGCCGACCCAAGGTTTTACCTTGGCATTGGGGCTTGACAATGGCGAAGCTGTATGCGACAGTATGGGCGAAGTGTCGGTGGACGGGCATAATCATCGAAGATGAATGCTACACTGATGATGACGTTGCCAGTTGGGAAGGCGACTATGACTATGAAATAGTCAAGATAGACTACACGAATGAGGTTGAAAATGTCTAATTACAATCTGCTATCTGTTGGCAATAATGCCAAGACTGTCAAGGGTGACGGGTCTGAATACCTGACTGCCATATTGTATATGGCTCCTGCCGACAATCTGGAAGGTGTCAATGTGTGTGCTATGGCAGAGGCGGCAGGGTGCAAGGCCGCTTGCCTGTACACTGCTGGTCGTGGCAAGATGAACTCTGTTCAAGCTGGTCGGCTTCGCAAGACTATGCTATGGCGTGATAACCGTGTTGCATTTTTGCAACAGTTACGGGAAGACATTGCCAAGTTTACTCGCTATTGCGAGAAGCGTGGTATCCAGCCTTGTGTTCGCTTGAATGGCACGAGTGACATTATGTGGGAGAAGTATCTGGATATGGAAACAGAGTTTCCGACAGTACAATTCTATGACTACAGCAAGCTGTACCTTCGGGCTTACAAAGACTTGCCTAGCAATTATCACCTTACACTGTCCTACAGTGAAGCTAATCCTGACTTTGCTGAAGCAGTGCTGAATGCACACAAGCTGACAGGCGTAAACGTAGCCGTTGTGTTCCGTGACAAAGACACTATCCCTACCAGCTTTGCTGGCTCTACAGTGTTGGATGGTGACAAGGATGATTTGCGCTTTCTGGATGCACCACGGCACATTGTGGCTCTGTATGCAAAGGGTGACGCTCGCAAAGACGACACTGGATTTGTTGTCGATGCGGCATAACACTAATATGTATATGGGTTTTAATAACCTTGATACTTGTGAAAGGTTATATAAAACACAATACAGATTAGATAAGACTTTGGCTTGTCTCAAAACAGCCCGATTTGTAACGCAAAACTTATGAGGTATATTATGCGTATCAATACACTTAACGACAACACCAATGGTTTTCGGTTCAACATTGCTGGTGTACAAGGCTTGTACCGCAAGCGTGTAGCAATTCGCCGCTTTGGTATTACCCGTGGCGACAGCATGACTGGTTTCCACCTTGGCAAGCGTAGCTTGTATATTGAAGGCGGTAACTATCGCCGCATGTTGCATAACTTTGCAGGTTAGTCGTTGACAATCACCTTGGCATGTGTTAAAACTGCCTAACAGTTTTTGACAATGAGGTATGACATGGATATTACAACCAACGTAAAGCTACGCTTAGATGACCAATACACGTTCTCAATCTCGCAAGAGGTAGACAGTCGTGACCTCGTAGAGGTGGCATTATTCTGTGGCGGCCAATTTGTACCCTGCAAATATTGGGCTACGACTTGGGTAGGCGAGGACTATGACGATGATGTTATCCGTATGCAGGATGGCATGGGAGTGCTGGATTTGCTGTGCTATGCCAAGCACTATGCTTACATAGAAGCTGAAGAATTTATTTGGGAACAGGAACATGTATAAGAACCAGAGCGAAGCATTAGAACGAAATCACCGTCACAAGTCTGGGCTGGTGTCCTATGCCATGTATGCCGTGACCGACCATGACATGTTCTGCCAGCGTGGTATGGATGTGTACTATGGCGATGACTATGACCAGCTAATAGATGACAAGATGGTCGAGGCCATAACGACTATGGTACAGCAAGCCTATCTTGGTGACTTTCCTGAGTGGGAAGTGCGGGAACACATGCTAGACAGATGCGAAACATGGCACAGCAAGGGCAAGTGGTATCTGCGTGACCCAAACGATACATGGCGAGAATTTGCAACAGACAACGAAAGCGAGGCTGAAAATGTTGAAGTTTGATATTGTAGATGGTACCTTTAGAGGCTATGCAACAGCAACTGTGGATATATCATTTGATATTCCAGAGTGTGAATTGCTTCTGAATAGAACCACATCATGTGAGGCAGATAACCCCGAAGAATATCTCGACCTGATGCGTGACACGCTAGAAATGTATGTGCAGTCACACATTGAGGCAGAGATGGATAATCTGGGCTACAACTGTAGCAATGAGGTGTGCATTGATAGCTGTAACCAGTCCACAATCCATGAGATTGAGATGGACGTAGAAATTGAAGAAACAGAGACTGAAGATGACTGATATGGTGCGAGTAGAAATTGATGGCGACCTGTTTATGTGCATCCTACAGGATGACGAGAAGGCAGGGTCTGTTAAAATCTTGCTGAATGACCACCAGAACAAGGACAATCCTGTTGTTTTACCACGGGAGTGGTGTACCGAATGGGTAGGTGGCGAATACGCAGGACTGTATGTAACAGGTGTGCGTGGGCAAGGTTTGGCTATCCTGCTTGAGTATGCAGGCGAATGGTCGTATCTGTTCCGTGATGCTAACAAAGGAGAATTTGGCAATGACTAAAAAGTACATTCATGTAAACCAGCACCGAATCCGTGCAAACAAAAAGAACGGCACGAATGACCCCGTGATTACGATTAAGGAAGGCCGGAAGAATACCTACTGCAATTCAGTAGAAATTCTAGGTGCATCTACCATAAGGTATGGTGGCAATGACAAACCAATACTGTCTTGCGGAGCAAGAGTAGTTATTGAAACCGAAAGCGAAGTAAGGATTAGCAATGACTAAAAAGTACAACGGCATTGAGGCCGCAACTGTAGCCCGTCTGAAAGACGGTGTAACCAACTTTACCCAAGAGGACGCACGCTACTACATGCGTCTGCATGGGACAGAAGCACTGATTCTGCATGACCCAACTATCAATGATTGGGTCTGGTACAAAGGAGACAAGTGATGTGGAAAAAAGTTGACATCGAAGAAAACCTAACAGGTTATGATGTTGACACCATCGGACAGGTGGTGTATGATTGTTTGATTGATGCGGGATATTCCCCGTCAGATATACATTGGGACTTAACAGTGGAGTTTTATGATGACCCAGATATTGACTAGACCTGACTGGCTGGAAGGCCACGGCTCACCCTCTGACAGAGGCGGTGCAGATGCCTACTATGGTAGGCCGTATGACCCACACTACTGGCCTGAAGGTACTCACAAAGGCATTCGTGTGTCTGCACAGGACATGACAGACGAGCAGAAGAAAGCCTACATGAAGGCATACTTAGAGCAAGACGACTTCAAGGATTGGGGATGAGCAAGGCAACACCAAAAGAAATCAAGAGGCGCATTGCTATATTCAAGCAAGCGCACCCAGAGATTGACTGGGAACATGACCCGTGGTATAATCCACCACCTGAAGATGAAGCACTAACCGAATACGAGAAATGGAAACTGAAACGAAAGGAAGGCAAGGATGCCTAACCATTGTTACAATAGACTGACTATTACGTCAGACAATCATGGACTACTAATCCAGATGCGTGATGCAGCGTTGATGGAAGACGAGCAACTGCTGGAGTTCCTGTGTCCCTTCACAGCCGCAACAAATCACAAGTATGACTATGACTGGTGCGTAGAAAACTGGGGAACCAAGTGGGACATCTTTGATGTCGAGGCGATATCTCTGATTGATGACACGCTTGAACTTAACTTCTGCACGGCATGGTCGCCGCCTGTCGAGGCACTACAGCACGGTGCGAAGCGGTACGGCTTTGACTTTTTCCTTACCTATAAGGAAGACGGGATGATGTTTGCAGGTATGGCTACGCCTTTGATGGACAACGTATATCACTTCACGTTTGATGTGCCGCCACATGAGGAGATGCCCTGCCAGCTAGTAGACGAGTGGGCTATTGACGAGGACTATGACGACTACATCATGTGTGCAGACGATGAAGACCTGTCTGACAACCAGAAGGAATGGCGCAAGATGTTGCGTGAAGATATGCAAAAGGAGTATGGCAATGGGTAAATACCTAGTAACAATGACCATTAAACAGTGGGTAGAAGCCGAAGACGAAGACGAGGCTTTGGAACTTGCAAAGTTAAACTTTGACTATAGTGATTTACACTACGCAGATACAGAGGTAGAACATGGGTAAGAAAAAATACATAGCAGTAGGCGTAATGGAGTTCGACATGTTTGTTGAGTTCGATGAAGACGATATCCCTGCAGGCCATGATGAGTGGGAGTATGCCCGTCATCTTGCCGACATGGGGCAATGGGAAGAAGAAGCACACGGCGGTGACTTCCGCATCTGTGATGTAATGGAGAACGAAGAATGATTCTCGAAGAGATTGACGAAACTTACATGTCTGACATTCGCCCAGACCTAGAGAAAATTATACGAAAGTTTATGTCTGATACATATGGAAAGAAAGCGTTAAAAAAAGAAATACGCTTCAGCCTAATGGTCAGGCACAAGGAGAGAAAAAATGATTGACGTATCAAGTTTGTTTATATACATAGTAATCGTAGGCTTTATTGGCTACTACATTTTGAATAGGAAAAAGTAATGATGTTAGCAATATTAATTGACCCGTGCACCGAAACGATTGAGGTGGTGGACTACTCTGGAGATTGGCAAGATATTTCTACACTGCTTGGGTGTAGTTTATTCACGACCATTGACCTTGACGAAAACAACACACTGTATGTAGATGACGAAGGGCTGTACGTTGAAGACCAACGCTTCTTCAACCTAGAAGGTTATCCACAACCTCTCGCAGGTCGTGGGCTTGTGTTGGGATACACCCCCGATGGTGAATCTACTGATAGTAGCCTGACTATATCACAGGTACAAGATATGGTATCGTGGTGTCCCGAAGGGCTGACAGTAGAGCCTAGCTTTGAGGTGCTTGGTTTCAGTGAGCCTGCAGACATCCTTGAGGCTCTGGGCATTGACCCCAAGACATTTACTGGAACAGTAACTACAGGCAAAGGAAAAGATAATGCTTGACATACCCCTATCAATATCATATATTGAAATCGGAATCCTGATTGGTGTGTGGTTAAACACGACAATCAATGTGTATAATTTTATGAAAGGATAGCCTGTGGCTAGATATGAAGTTTCGTTTGTGATTGACACAGACATTGAAGATGCGGGTCAGCAACCTTGGTGGCTCCTGCTGGGCGATAACGCAATGCCTATGGAATGGCTTGAGTATGTAATGGTTCGTGACCTAGAACCAGAGGAGCAGGTATTGGATGTTGAGTTCATGCCTGATACAATCAATGTGATTGACATGGTGCAGAAGCCAGAGCCGCCGAAGCCAACACTAACGCTAGTGGTGAACAACGATGACGAACCAACCGAAACTGCCGAAGAACCGCAGTCCGATAGCTAAGTCTCTGTCTGAAGGACAGTATCAACCTAAAGTAGTGAAGCCTAAGAAAGGCAAAGGAAGCTACAACAGAAAAGGAAAAGAAGATGCCTAATAAACACACGAAAATGTTTCGACCTTGGTACGAAGACAACGTACTCAGCCAGTGGGAGAAAGTAAAAACTGGTGATAAATCATACACTTACAAGAAGGTCAAGCAGGTACGTTCACACAAGGACGACAGGCTTGGTCGTCAGTGGGAACACGAAAGGATTTGGAATGACTAGGCAACTACTCGTACTCATGGATGAGTTGCAACCGCAGATTGGTACAGGTCACAGGTGGGTCGAAGCCAAGATAGGATACAAGTGGGTGTTCGTGCGGGAGCGTACAGAGAGTAATCGCAAGCGTATCAAGCGGCAACTATGGGACAGTCTGGTAGCACAGACAGAACGATATCTTGCAAGGCAAGAAAAAGGTTTTACAAAGCTGAGAAAGAAAGCGGAGAAAAGAAATGGATAAGTGGGATGACGTTGGATGCGTCAAGGAATACTTGAGTGCCTGCCCTTATGCAGAGTTTACTCAGATAGATGACATCTATGAGGATGGTGATGTGTACGTCCTAGCAATAGGCATGGCAGTCAGGAAGGAAGACTTGAAAAATGATTGAGACAATATTTGCTAACGCCTTGATGTGTATGTCATTGAACATATACCATGAGGCACGCAACGAAAGCACAGCAGGACAGCTTGCAGTTGGGCAGGTCGTAATGAATCGAGTGTACGATGACCGCTTCCCTGATACTGTTTGTGCAGTCATTAAGCAGGGCATTCATTGGGAAAGCAAACCAGCCCGTAACAGATGTCAGTTTAGCTGGTACTGTGATGGTCTGTCTGATAAGCCACGCAATAAAAAAGCTTTTGAGACAGCACAGGAGAACGCACAGATTGTACTGAACGGATGGTTCGGTACGTTCATGGACGGGTCTACACACTACCACGCCGACTATGTAACACCTGACTGGTCGAAGACCCACACGAGAGTCGTCAAGATTGACAGTCACATTTTCTACAGGTGGGACTGATGATTAATAAATCAAAAGCCGTTCTTGTTCACTGCTCCGATAAACGTGATTCACCTACCCGTGACATCGCAGAGGGCTTTATCGGTGGCGAGTGCCGCTTGGTTCAGCTTCAGGATGGCAGGCAACTTGTGATTGAAAAGAAACAAGACATGAACAAACCAATCAACGAGGAAGTGTTCCTCATGTATAACGAGGACGACTCTTGGCCTATGGCCTTGTCGTTCTTCGGTAACGCCTTCTTGTTGACAGATGAAGCGAAGTGGAAAAACGAATGAAACTAGTTAGACGCTCAATATATTCTGGGAATATGCACGAGATGGACTTGCCTATCACCTATGCACAGATACGCAAGTGGCAAGATGGTTGGTCAGTTGACCGTGCCTTCCCTGATTTGACACAGGAAGAAATTGCCTTTATATTAAATGGAACGCTTGCCGATGAGGAAGTCGAGATAGCAATGATGGAGAAAACTTTTAGCGATGTCACACTACACTAACAACCTATGGGAAAAAGATAGAAGGCAACTCTTTAAAGAGTTGTACCACCAGTATATTGAAGAAGGCTACAGCCAGAAGGAAGCAAAGAAAATAGCACGGGAAGAAGCTACAGAGATGTATGCAGACAGCGTGGACTTTGCGATGGATGCCGCAGACAAGGAGTTCGACCAGTGATGAATGATGTACAGTTGAAACGCCACCGTGACTTAGTTCACCGCCGTAGGCTAGAACATAAGCGGAAAGAACTTGACCCTGATAGTCGGTCATGGTACTATGATGGCGATGGAACGAAGCGTGACAAGGAAACCAACGGAGTAGTAGAATGAACAGATTTATACGGACTAAACAGCAAGAAATAAAAGCACTACGGCGCAAAGCCATCACAGCACAGAACAAAGCAACGACCAAGAAAACTATGACCGAAGCAATGAGAGAGGTTAAAAATGTATCGCATGATGTATAAGACACAGGGGTCAGCTCCTGCCTTCATGGAAGAGGTGAAGGACATAGACGAGTTCCTTCGCTATCGTGAACTGGTTGCCAAAGGCATGGGGTTCGCAACAGAGATAGTGAACGGCAAGTTGTTCCTGTATGACAGGGGCAAAGAGTTTGGCATCTACTACGCAGAGAAAGGTTAATACATGAATACTGAAAAAGCAAACGTGGTCAGCCGTGGTGAGTGCGGCAAGTGTGGTTCGTCAGATGGCAATGTGCTGTATGACAACGGCTCACGCTACTGCTTTGTGTGTGAGACATACACGGCGGCAGAAGGCTCTGACAGACTTGTCAGTGTCACAGAACGAAAGGTTCATACAATGAATACACCATTGAGTCAGGGGCAGTTCTCTGCCATCGAAGACCGTGGCATCTCGCTCGAAGCAGCGAAGGCATACGGCATCACTGTCGCAGGTGACAAGCAGATATACCCATACTACGATGTCAATGGTCAGCATGTAGCGAACAAGGTTCGTCATGTCAAGACCAAAGACTTCCACGCCGAAGGCCGACTGCCACAGGCAGGGCTGTTTGGACAGAGCCAGTTTCGTGATGGCGGCAAGTACATTACAATCACCGAAGGTGAGTTGGATGCCGTGTCTGCCTATCAGATGATGGGTTGCAAGTGGCCTGTCGTGTCCGTCCGTAATGGCGCACAGTCTGCGGTCAAGGATGTGAAGGCACAGTTCGAGTGGCTCAACAAGTTCGAGAACATCGTTGTGTGCTTCGACAATGACGAGCATGGCAACGCCGCCGCCGCAAAGGTTGCGTCCATCTTCGAGCCTAACAAGTGCCGTATCGTCAAGCTGAAGGCGAAGGATGCCAACGAGTATCTCAAGCATGGTAAGACCGAAGAGTTTATCAAGCGTTGGTGGGATGCCTCACCTTACACACCTGCAGGTATCGTCAACCTCAAGAACTTTGACGGTCTGTACGATGACGAGGACAGGCAGTCAGTTGACTACCCTTACAAGGGCATGAACGAGTTGCTGTATGGTATGCGTACTGGTGAGCTTATCACGTTCACAGCAGGCACAGGTGCGGGTAAGTCCAGCATCATGCGTGAGCTTGAGCATCACCTACTCAACAACACCGACAGCAACATCGGTATCATCAGCCTTGAGGAGAACGTCAAGCAGACTATCTTCCACCTGATGTCTGTCGAGGCAAGCAAGCGGCTCTACATCAAGGAGATTCGTGAGCAGGTTCCACAGGAACAACTGGCACATTACGAGCAAGCTACTGTAGGTACAGGTCGTGTGTTTGCATTCGACCACTTCGGCTCGATACAGACTGACGAAATCCTGGCACGTGTACGCTACATGGTCAAGGCACTTGACTGTCGCTACATCATTATCGACCACCTCTCAATCCTTGTATCAGGTCTTGAGGGTGAGGACGAGCGCAGGAACATTGACAAGATGATGACCCAGCTACGTTCACTGGTCGAGGAGACACAGTGTTGTATGCTTCTGGTATCACACTTGCGGCGTGCATCAGGTGACAAGGGACAGGAGCAGGGCGTACAGATTAGTCTGTCCATGCTACGTGGTTCACACAGCATCGCACAAATCAGTGACGCAGTGATTGCTATGGAGCGTGACCAACAGGCATCAGACCCTGTGGTTGCCAACACTACGACTATCCGTGTACTCAAGAACCGCTATGCAGGTGAGACAGGCATCGCTACATACCTACTGTATGACCGTGAGACTGGTCGTATGCAGGAGATTGATGACCCTAACGCCGAAGACTTTGACACAGTAGAAGCAGGAGACTACCTATGAAACTCAAACCAATACACGGCGCAGTGAACATCCCATTCAGTCGCCAGCGTTATGAGACATCTGACGCACCAGCCAAGGACATTGTGATTGCCTACCTCAAGCGTAATGGTCACGAGATTCTTGACAGCAAAGAAGATTTTTCTGTTGACATCAAGTCAAAGAAAGGCGATAATACATACTTCAGTGAGGTTGAAATCAAGTACGGTTGGAAGGGTGATTGGAACCCTGACTGGAAAGAGATACGCATACCGTACCGCAAACACAAGCTGAT
>Ga0208899_1000131_pt1 | contig 45852 bp, 49 predicted proteins | sample VirMetDEL_Nov_24_FD_184518 | JGI IMG/M metagenome (GOLD analysis project Ga0208899, IMG submission 184518) | Aqueous microbial communities from the Delaware River and Bay under freshwater to marine salinity gradient to study organic matter... | ecosystem: Environmental > Aquatic > Marine >... | reverse complement strand
AATGTGCAAAACGGGAACTTCGATCAAGTCAACAAGAAGCAATTCAAGAAGGGCTGGAAGTACCTGAAGAAGACTGGTCTTACTAATGTCCTGTCTAAGTTCGGCATTCAAGAGAATGTCATGAAGATGGCTAAGAAGGGCGGCTACGGTAACGTAACCAACAACACAGCCACAGCCTTCAAGCAGGGTATGGACTTCTTCAAGGAACTCGGCACTAAGCAGCAGGAGTCCTGGCAGTCTACCCTTGATGCCCGCTCTGAAGCCCGTCAGGCCACCTATGGTGACTACGACTACAAGGGCTACAACTTCGCTCAGTACTTCAACGAGAATGCGCTGGATAAGCTGCGCATCAAGGATGATTACTACAAGCCTGGCTCATCTGAAGCCAATGCTTGGCAGATTCCCCAAGGCCAGGAGCAGTATCAAGCTGACTTCGGTCCATCATACACAGAACAGATCGCTACAGCTAACAAGGTGAATTCTAACCTCCAAGGTGGTGGTGCTCTGGATTCTGGAGAGAAGGTAGGCGGCTGGAACCTAGGTACAGCTCAATACGGAACCACCCCTAACACTGGTGGAACTTCTACTGCTACGGGCGGTGGTGGAGGCGAATCCGCTTCCTAAGGCCCCTAGGAGGCCCTACAAGGGGCCTCTAATCCCTTTTAATACAAACTACCATGTGCACCAAGAAATGCTCCTCATGCGGCTTAGAGAAGCCTCTGGGGGAGTTCTACAGATCTAATACGGTTAAAGGGGGACTACAGAACAACTGCAAGCCTTGCTGCCTACAGCTCCAATGGGAATCTAAACTCAAGAGAGTGTATGGCATCGACAAGGATATCTACAACAAGATGTTTGTTGAGCAAGACGGCTGCTGTGCAATTTGTAGGCGCCATCAGCTGGAGTTCCCTAAGCGTCATGCTGTAGACCATTGCCACACCACAGGTAAAGTTCGCGGACTGCTCTGCGAAGACTGTAACACCTCACTCGGAAAATTCAATGACGACATCCAGACGCTCGAAAGAGCAATTAAATACCTTAGAGCAGCGTCTGAAGGTTGACTTCAAACTATTCTTAAGGGCGGTCTGGCACGAGCTGGGCCTCCCTGCCCCAACCCGTGCACAAAACTGCATCGCAGACTATCTACAGAATGGACCAAAACGCTTACAAGTACAGGCCTTTAGGGGAATTGGAAAATCCTATGTTACGGCTGCCTACGTACTCTGGGAACTATACAGAGACCCAGACAAGAAAATTATATGCCTTTCCGCTTCTAAAGATCGGGCTGACTCAAACAGCATCTTCCTCCAGAAGCTTGTCATGCAGATTGACTGGCTCGCGCATATGCGGCCTAAAGGCGATCAGCACCGCTGGTCTCGTGTCAACTTTGACATTGGCGGTTGTGTTCCTACTCAATCCCCTTCGGTCAAGTCAGTCGGCATCACCGGTAACTTCACAGGAAGTCGAGCGGACATTATCCTCTATGACGACGTTGAAGTCCCCAACAACTCTGCCACAGACATGCAGAGAGAGAAACTGCTCCAGCTTGTTACTGAAGCAGAATCCGTCCTCATTCCTAAGCCTACTTCCCGAATCATCTATCTAGGTACACCTCAGACAACCTTTACCGTCTACCGTAAGCTATCTGAGAGGGGCTACAGGCCCTTTGTTTGGCCTGCCAGGTATCCCAGTGACCCCTCCCTGTACGAAGGCACCCTAGCGCCGCAGCTAGAGGAGGATATGGCAAAGGGGGCTCAAAGGGGGACACCAACAGATACACGCTTTGGAGAAGACGAACTAACAGAGCGTGAAGCCCACATGGGCCGCTCTAACTTCGAACTCCAGTTCCAATTAAACACAACCCTGTCTGATGCTGAGAAGTTTCCCCTTAGATTCTCTGACTTCATTTGTACACCGCTGTCTGACACTGCTGCTGAGCGGTACGCGTGGAGCTCAGACCTGCGTTACGTACACAAGGAGCTACCTGCTGTCGGCCTACCAGGAGATAGATGGTTTGCACCGATGTTTATTGACCCGGGAATGGTCGATTACTCCGAGACGATCCTCTCCCTTGACCCTAGCGGTCGTGGTACTGACGAAACAGCTTATACTGTTCTGTCACAAGCTAATGGGTATATCTTCGTCCGCCATATGGGGGCTTCAAGGGATGGTTACTCGGATACAACGCTCTCTGAAATAGTCAGGACAGCTAAGAAGTACAATGCTACTACGATCCTTGTCGAATCCAACTTCGGAGACGGAATGGTATGCGAACTTCTCAAAAGACATCTCATTCAGCAGCAATGTAATGCTCACCTGGAAGAGGTCCGTGCTTCGGTACGCAAAGAAGAGCGGATTATCGAAACTCTCGAACCTGTACTCAACCAGCACAAGCTGATCATCGATCCAAAGGTGCTTGAATGGGACTACAGATCTAATCCAGACGTAGCACCAGAGAAGAGACTGGAATACATGCTCATGTACCAGCTCTCCAGGATGTGTAGAGAGAAAGGAGCAGTCAAACATGATGACCGGGTTGACTCGCTTGCTCAAGGGGTCCAATGGTTTACAGATGCTCTTGCTCAGTCTGCTCATAAGCGTCAAGCAGAAAGACGAAATGAAGAGTGGACAGCAATGATGGAGATGTTCGAAGAAGCTCCATCTGAAGCAGTTGATGGTCTCTGTTTAGGTGCCAGTTTTATCCAATTTAAGCGTAAGACACAAACACTACGAAAGCCCTTGCGCTGGAATTGATTAACAACGACTGCGGCCATTAGCAAGGAGGGGACAAAGGGAAGTGGTGCTCCCCCTCTCCAAAGGTGGATGGCGACACGGGGAAGAAGACCACCCATAAAGGGTAGTCTCTTCCCCCTTTAAGCCGTTAAGGGGGGGACTATAGGGGGGGATTAAAGACCGTAAAGCGCGCTAGCGCGCCCTATAAGCCGGTGATGGGGGGAATAAGGGGGGATTAGACAGGAATATGGAATAGACGGGGATAAAGGGGGAGTATGATCATCACATCTTTATAGCTGACGTATGACTGATGATACTACTACTACTCTATGACGTATCCGATTAGATGGAATTACAACGTTAAAGCGGACACGTTAAAGCGGACACGTTAAAGCGGACACGTTAAAGCGGACACGTTAAAGCGGACACGTTAAAGCGGACACGTCCTACTACTGGAGTATTTTGTCAGAAAAGTTTGAACCCGTATACGATAAGGTAGGTGCCAAAATCCCCCCTTAGCCCCCCCTTGAAACACAATGAAACGGGGTATGGGGGGTCAAATACGCCACATATGGGGTCACAGGGGGCCTGAAGGGGGCATCAAGGGGCAATGATTAGCTAAATTGATGGTTCAAGGGGTTGACTATAACCTAGACTTGTGGCCATCTGTTTCGCTTGATCCCCTTTGACGGTCGCTGGTCGCTCCCTGACCACTCATCACCATCACTCCTGCCCCCTTTAACACGCTGTAACACATCAATATTCCTAGGGAGCGATCTAGCGACCGCTGTCATAGCAAGGGATCTGGGGCGTGCTAACGCCCGCTCAAGGGGAGAACAGGTGGAAATACTCATTCCATTCCAGCTGGCTGGGGTCCATAATGTGGGTACGAGGCGAGGGGAAGGCGGAGACGCGCCACTCACCTCCAACCAAGAAGGAGCCGGCGAGAAGCCAGGCCAACCGACTTGACAAACGCCACGATCCAAGGCATGATTGGATCAAGAGGACAGGAGAAGGCGGAGACGCGCTCCACACCTCAAGGGCGCGCTAGCGCACGCTCACCACCAAGGAGGAGCCGGCGAGAAGCCAGGCCAACCGACTTGACACCAGCCAAGACCTGAGGCTATAATCGGGGTAGGCAAAGGGAGAGGCCTCAACACTCCCACCGAACCTAGACAACCGAACCACCGGCGCCTTAGGCAATAAGCCCAGGGCTTCCCTGAGGAAATCCTCCAAAGCATCCGGGTCTTACGGGCCAGGCACTACACCGGAGAGAAACAGGGCACGACAGGCAATCAGTCCTAAGGCGCACGGGGTTCCGCATCCACCAAACCACCGAGAGGCCAGCCTCTCACGCTCAGTCGATGCTGAGGCGGTGGTCTTGCCAACCACTGAGGTTGGCTCCCTTGAGACAATGCTTGAATCAATCGAGCGTATGCATTCCCTGGTCGAAGCAGCTCAAGCGCTAGCTAAGGCGCTTGACGCAGCACGGTGGGGGTTGAGCGATGATGAGTGGGACGCACTATGCGATAACCCATTTGTTGATGCCATCCTATCTGAGGCTATGGAGGTTGAGGATCACCTAGGGTGAGGCGTGATGCCGGGGATCGAATCCCCTCCCAACCATTGACAACCACTGAGGTTGTCCCCTTTGAACACACCATGGCCCTTCTTCAAGCTGCTGCTGACTCACGCAAGCTGGCTAACCACACTGATCCCCGGACTCAAGGCGGTGACAGGGCTGAGGCATACCGCTTCGACCCTGCTGCTGACCCACGGTTCGTGGCTGCCATGAATAAAGTTCACCATCACACCGAGGCTTGATCATGACCACACGCACCTGCCCAACGATTGGCTATCTCTTCCCAGCTGCTCGCGATGAGGACTGGGATGCACAGATCGATGACATCATCTACGAGCTAGCTGAAATGGAGGCTGCTCCCAACACTGAAGAGTGGGCTGATGCCATCGAGGGCTATCGCTGCATGACTGACGCAGAGATAGCTCAGATCTACGCTGATCGCTCTCAGTCAGTCTATGAGCCCATCGACTATGATGAGGCCTGGTGATCCGTTAGGGCGTGCTAACGCCCGCTAAAGCGGGAGGACAGGTGCAATCCCTGTCCCACCAATTGCCAGCCACTGAGGCTGGCCCCTTTAAGCACAATGCTTTGGTATGTTGTTGAGGCAATCACTAAGGATAACGCAAAGCGCGTACGTTCTTTTAGTGATTACAGCACAGCTGTTAGGTACTCCAACGCCTATTCAGTTGAGAACCCTAACTCTTACTGGGTTGGGGTTGTTGATCAAGACGATTGGCTTAACTGCTACGCTTGATTAGGGATGAGGCGTGATGCCGGGGATCGAATCCCCTCCCTGATCCTTGCCAGCCACTGAGGCTGGCCCCTTTAAGACCATGATGACCACCACTAAGGCTGCCTTCCGTACTGTTGCTGAGGCTGATGTCTTTGCAGCTGATAAGGCTGCCAAGGATGAGGTGATCCGTCCCTACTACCTAGCTGAGATGGATCACGCCGCCACAATGGCCCGTGGCTGGGCAGTACTGGCTGACTGCGGTAGCACCACAGCTGCTGAGCGCTTCTATGACTGCCTCCACACAGCCATGGGCTGGCGCCCTGAGCACACTGCTGATGAGCTCGCATTCTGAACGGGCGTTAGCACGTCCCTGATCCCTGCTCTGAGGCCTACGGGCCTCTCAACAGGGCTCTCTCCCTGTATTCCATCGCATTCACCATCATCATGCGCAAGATTGAAACGCTCATGGTCCAAGCCGTCAAAGATGGTCGCGACTGGCACCTCGATAACACCAGCGTAGATGTCACTGACGACGGCATCATTGTCCGTCTGCACGGACATGCGATTGCTCAGCTCGACACTGAGGCTGGCATCCTCTGGATCACAGATGCAGGCTGGCAGACGGCTACCACCAAGGCCCGCCTCAACGCACTGCTAAGGGGCATCACCCCAGGCCGTGCATGTGTATATCAGAAGGGCTACATCTGGTACCTCACGAGGGGGCTAGATGCTACTGAGGAGGCCTACACGGTCGAAATGGATCGCAACAAAGGCTACGCCGTTGCGCTCTGATCATCCTACTGAGGCCTACGGGCCTCTCTAGGGTGCTCATGCACCCTGTCCCACCACTATTCCACCAATGAATTTCGAACAACGTCTTGAGCGCTACGTGCGCATCTTTGCCAAGCTTTGTGTAGTCGTTTATGTCTTAGGCTACACACTTGGCTCACTTGTCCACAAGGCCAACGATCAGCTGACTGCCATTGTACGCCTCCCTAGGCGCTCTAAGGTACAGAAGGCCCAACGCCTAGCTAAGGAGGCCTTCCAGGCCCTTCTAGATGCCGCTGAGCGCCTTGTTGCTTATGCTGACCACCACCTCTCAACCCTTGAGGCCTGATCTATGCCCATGCACTACACCGTGATCTACAAGGACGATCGCAACCAGCGCCGTCACTTCTGTTGCTACGCTACTGGCGCCTATGAGGCTAGGATCGCAGCAATGGAGCTCAACGACCACATCCACAAGCACCCCAACTCCATCACTCACATCATCACCAACAACAACGATGACTGGCAGTAACCGTAGACCCCATCAGAATGCAACGCTTGTAGAACGCATTATGTTCTACAGCGAGCACGACATGCTCGCACAGGCTCGAGCCCTTGCTGCCCTTGGGGATTACCTCGAGGAATGCGCGGCATGGGGGATAGAGATCGAGGATGTCTTCTAGTTCACCATCACTGAGGCACACATCATGACCAACAACAAGCTTGCACCACTGGCCCTACCCCTTGGGGCCGCTCTTCTCCTTGCTGGACAGGCTGTGGCAGCCCCTGTAGCTGCCCTTAAGCAGTTAGGCAGGGAGGCAGCCCGCATCTACTGCAGTGACACCGTACAAGCTGAGCTAGTGGGCGCTACCCCTTTTGCTAGGGGTCAAGTCGCCAGCTTTATCAGGGAGCAGCTTGGTGAGGAACTAGGCTATGAGCTCACAGCTGTCGAGAAGGGTAGAGTGAGCGCTCTTGTACGCGAACTTACTCTCGGAGGCTATTGTGAGCCGGGCCGCATTTAGTGTCAGCTGGTCACCTAAACTCTCTAAATTCCGCTATTTCAGACGTAAGCTACGGGTCTATACCCGAAAGCTACATCCAGTTTTACGGATTATTCTAGAGCATCTGCTAGACGGCATCCTTAGGTTCTTTGAGGACCACTGGATAGACGCCAAAGTAGATGCTGAGATCAATAGAGAGGTTTCAAGCTGGCCTGAGGCTAATGAGCCACAACCAATCATAAGGGAGCTTCCTTCTGAGGTTCCTGGTCTACCAACATTAACAATCACTGCACCACACCATGACTGAACGACACAAGCGGGGCGATGAGCCATCACCAATTGAGAAGTCCTACCACGAGATGTGTGAACGCTGTGATGTCCTAGGGCACCAGTTTGACACAGCCAGGGCCTACGGCAAAATGGATGAGGCTGAAAGCATCTTGCTGAACCTCAAGAGCATTTCTGCTGAGTGGGGCATTGCCATCCAGATAGTGGGGAGAGACAACGATGACTAGGAAGGCTAAGGAGCCCATTGGTCAGCTGTGGCTAGCCCGCAAGCTAGCTGCCCTCTACCTACAGGCTGAGGCCTGCGAGTCCTTCAAGGAACGACGACGTCTCTACCGTGAGGCTGACAGGCTGAGAAACAGTATCGAGAGGAACCGTAATTCTCAATAGGGCGGCCTTGTTGCGATACCGGCCATTAACAGCCCAAGGGGAGACAACCCTGAGGCTCCCTTCCATTAGACCGGAGGTGACCGATGGAATGTAGACCACAGCATCACCACCAACTGCTTTAAGCCTGCTTTAAGTACACCATTCACCATCACACGCCATGATCCTGCTAGATGACCAATGCTACGTAGACACTGAGGGATACATCCTCTCACTGTCTCAAGAGGCCGCTGAACAGCTCACAGATGAGGAATTCTCCCTCTATCTCGCTGGTCAGCTCGAATACACACTATCGGAGATCGTATGAGAGATGAGTCTTTAGCTGCTGTTAGCCGGCAGCTCGCACTCGAGACTAGATCACACAATGAGGCGATAGAGCGCCTTCTAAGCCGCACTAACAAGGCTGAGGACAGGGGCAGGGGCTCACAGACCCTTACCGGTTCAAAGCTGATCAAAGCCGCTGTAGAGGCCTGTGCAAGTTCCTTTCAAGCCAACATCAACCACACGCTCAGAGGTGTGGCTGGTCGTGATATGGCCCTTGTGGCTAACACCGTTGGTAAGATGGACCCTGAGGTTCTGGTCGTTATCACCCTTAAGGTGGTGATGGACTCAGTGCTTCTTAAGGACAGGCCGAACAAGAAACAGGTTGTTGACAATGAAATAAAGAGCGTCACCAGCAAGATTGGTGCAGCCATACACCATGAGGCTAGGCTCTCATCATATCGAGAGCAGTCACCAAAGCTCTACAAACACATAGAGAAGAGCTGGAATGAGCACGGCCACAAGTCGGTTGCTTATCGTGTCACTGGTATGGCGCGCTCTATGAACAAACAAGGCATAGAGTGGAAGGCTTGGAGTCCCTTACAGACGAACAAGATAGGGGCTAAAATGCTGAACTGGGTTGCTGAGGCTACTGGAAACCAGTGGTTCACAATAGAGACCCATATGATCGGCAAGAACAAGAAGGTCACTACCATCTACCCTACAAGGGAGCTGCTAGGCATACGGGATTCAATTATGAATGCTGCATGCAACATGGCCTACTTGTCGTGGCCGATGCTTTGTAAGCCAGTCCCCTGGTCATCAGAGCAGCATGGCGGTTACCTTACTGCTGACGCTAGGTCCCATACCCTTGTGAGAGGCCATAAGGGCACTCCACAGGCTCAGAATGAGCTTCCCCTTGAGATGCTCAACAACCTACAGACAGTGGCCTACAGGCTCAACAGGCCTGTGCTGGATGTGGCTCAGTACTGCTACGACCACTGGATGGAGGTTGGCTGCTTCCATCGTAAGGCCGCCACTGTTGTTGAGTCTTGGCTATCTGAGGATGCCACCAAGGAAGAGATCAGGGATTATCGACGCTACCGTAAGGCAGTTGAAGATGAGAACTGTAAGCTCACAGCCAAGAACTGGCAGACCACTGAGGCTATGTACGTGGCCAACATCTTTAAGGATGAGCCAGAGTTCTACTTACCGTGGAACTTCGACTACCGTGGCCGTGTCTACAGCATATGCACCTCTCTTCAGCCACAGGGTACAGACTTCCAAAAGAGCCTGTTCTACTTTGCTGAGGAAGGCCCCATAAACGCCGATTGGCTGTACTGGCACGCCGGCACGACATGGGGGCTGGACAAGAAGACACACGCCGATCGCATCGCTTGGGCTAAGGATCAGCACGAGATGTTCACCATCATCGCTAGTGATCCTGTGGAAGCCATGCCCATCTGGTCAAAAGCTGATGAGCCTTGGATGTTCCTAGCTGCTGCCCTTGAGATTCACGAATGCCTGATCGCTAAGACTAAGGCCACCTCTGGCCTACCCATTGGCGTAGATGCCACATGCTCTGGTTTGCAGCATCTCTCAGCCTTAACGCTGAATAGAGACGCAGCATATCAGGTTAATGTGGTGCCCACCCCTGTGCCTTCTGATGGCTACAGGACCGTGGCAGAACGGGCTAGAAAGTTCCTACCCAAACATGTAGGGGATTGGATCGATCGTAAGGTCACCAAGCGAACAGTCATGACGCTACCCTATGGCGTCACTAAAGAGTCAGCTAGACACTACATCTACATGGCTCTACAGGAGCAGGGCAGAACAGATGAGGAACTTAAGCCCTATGAGACTGAGATAGTAAACGCGATCTTCTGCAAGGCAGTGCCTGAGGTGTTCCCTGGTCCTATTTCCGTTATGTCTTGGCTGCAGAAGTCAGCTAGAGATCTAATCAGGAATGGGAACCAAGAGATCAGCTGGGTTACTCCCTCTGGCTTTATCGTTCACCAGATCCACCACAAGTGGAACTGCGATATCGTTAAGACCAGAATCATGGGCTCAATCAGAAAGATGAGCATAGCTCGAGACGAAGAGAAGCACACACCAGACTCTGGCAGGCATTCCTCTTCTATCAGCCCTAACCTCATCCACTCATTAGATGCATCGCTCCTGCATTTCATGTTCAGCGAATGGGATAGGCCATTTACCTGCATTCATGACTGCATCCTTGGCCGCTCTTGCGACATGGATGACATGCAGCAGGGCATCAGGCTCCACTTTGCTGAAATGTACAAGGGTGATCCACTCAATGACTGGGCCAAACAGCTAGGCCTAAGGGTACCTGATGACATGATCATCGGTGACCTAGACCTAGATCAAGTCAACCAATCACACTACTTCTTCTGCTGATGTGATCTTTATCCCTGACACGCACTACATGCTGATCCCGATCATATTGGTCGGGTTCGGCTTGCCCACCATCATCAACTACATCGCACGCATCCACAAATGACCAACAACCGCTACACCTTTGAGACCACCCTGGAAGGCTTCGTCAACGTTGCTGAGCCAAGCGGTAAGTTCCAGAACTGCTGCTTCAGCTTCCGCATCCCTGCTGAGGTGCTGAAAGGACAGGTTGAGCCTGACCGGGCTGAGCTGCTCGAGTGGGCAGCCAGCAAAGGCACCACCAAGCGCACCAACGATCCCAAGTGGGACGAGGAAGGACTGGTTAAGTACACCTACAACCAGCAAGAGGAGGGAGTTACAAAGCTGCCTGAGGTTGTCTTCGTTGACACTGATGGAGACATCATCCCCCTTGAAACCCGTAAGGGCATCCGCAAGGGCACTAAGGTAGTGCTCATCGTTCAGCAGAAGCCCTACACCAAGCCCAAGCTGGGCACTAAGCTGATCGTTCTTGGTGCTCAGGTACTTGAGCTGAACAGCGGCCAGGTTGTCGACTCCGGTGACCTTGGCCAAGAGGAAGTAGCTGCCTTGTTCGGAAAGCGTGACGGCTTCAAGCTCAGTGCTCCCAACGTGGTAGCTGCTGAGGTTGAGCCCGATGCTGAAGAAGAAGGCGGCTACGATTTCTGATCACCCTACCAACTAACACCATGACCAAGCCTCTCACCCGCACCGAAGAAACCCGCATCCGTGCCTTCTACGCTGAAGCCGATCGCATGACCCAGCTCACTGGGGTTGTGCATGAGGTTGAGATTGAAGGCGAATACCACCCTGACAACATGAAGGTGGTTGTCGCATGAGTGACTTTCGATCTAAGTTCGAGCAGCGCCTTGCTGCTCTCTTAGACAACCAAGGGGTGCCCTATCTCTATGAGTGCAGGCACCTCGATTATGTCTGTAAGCGTACCTACACACCGGACTTTGAACTTCCTAACGGCGTTATTCTTGAGGCTAAAGGCTTCTTCAAGCCAGCAGACCGAACCAAGATGCTTGCGGTTAAGAAGGCTCATCCCAGTCTAGACATACGGTTTGTATTCCAAGCTAACAACAAGCTATCAAAATCTTCAAAGACAACCTACGGCGCCTGGGCAGACAAGCACGGGTTCCCATGGTGCATTGGTCCCTCCATTCCCGAATCATGGCTAAAGTGAATCCTGACATCGACATCTTCATGCGCGAGCTTGATGCAATCGTCGATGAATACGAGAACGACTTCCACGTAAACATCAGCGACTTGCGCAATGCTCTCGTAGATTACGTGGAGGTGCTCGATGAGCTCAGACTCTGAGTTCGTACGTCACATCCCTTGTGACAATTGTGGAAGCTCAGATGCCAACAGTCTCTACACTGATGGCCACACTTACTGTTTTTCATGTAACCATGTGACAAGCACAGATGAGAGCGAGGCCCCCTCTGAGGGCCTTGTTTTTTACTTTGGTGAGCATCGCGCATTGCGTGCTCGTAAGATCAGCGAAGAAGTCTGCCGTAAGTTCAATGTCAAGGTCGATGGGCCTCACATAAGGTTCCCATACACCGATGTAGCTGGCCGCGTTGTTGGCTACAAGGAGAAAGACCAAGAGAAGAACTTCAAGTGGCGGGGCAAGAACGCTGAGAAGCGCCTATTCGGCCAACAGCTCTTTGGTGGCGGCAAGAGAGTCGTAATCACTGAGGGCGAGATGGATGCCTTGTCTGTCTATCAGGCAATGCCCAAGTGGCCGGTAGTCTCTATCTTCTCAGGAGCTAAGGGAGCCCGCAAGGATCTCGAGCATCAGCTTACTTGGCTGATGGGCTTTGAGGAGATCGTTCTTCTATTCGATGCTGATGAACCCGGACAAGCAGCAACACTTGAGTGCGCTCAATTATTCCCACCAGACAAGGTTAAGATCGCTAGCCTTGGAGGATACAAGGATGCATCAGAGGCACTCCAAGCTGTTGACGGTGAGGCGATCCGACAAGCCATCTGGAATGCCCAGAGCTACACCCCTAAGTCAATCATATCGGGCGCTGAGATCTATGATCTTCTCAGGGCTCCAATGGTTGGCAGGGACTGCTCTTGGCCTTGGACTGGTATCGATACCGTTACAGGTGGTATCAGGCTCAAGGAGCTTATCACCATCACAGCAGGGACCGGCGCTGGTAAGAGCACCCTTTGCGGAGAACTCGCCCAGCATCTTATCGCTCAAGGCTTTAAGGTCGGCTACATCGCATTAGAAGAGTCAGTACAACGTACTGGTCTCAGACTGATGACTGTTGTTGCCAACAAACCACTACACCTCGACAACACCCTAGATGAACGAGACTTTAAGCGCGCTTTTGATCTCAGCGTTGGTTCTGGGAATTTGTATCTTCGAGACGGCTTTGGCTCTATCGATCCTGACGTGATCCTGAACGATATGCGCTACTTAGTTAAAGCTAAGGGCGTGCAGTTCTTGATCCTCGATCACCTCAGCATCTTATTGTCTGGTACCTACCACGATGATGAGCGCAAGATGATCGACGTAACTATGACCAAGCTCCGCTCATTCGTAGAGGAGACTGGTGTTGGCTTGTTCCTTATTTCACACCTTAGGAGGGGTAGAGATGATCGAGGCCATGAGGATGGGGCTCAGATCTCTATGTCGCAGCTTCGAGGTTCACACTCAATCTCGCAGCTTTCAGATGTTGTCATCGGCCTGGAACGGGCTGTATCAACCGGCGCAGACTGTGCGAGACTTAGAGTGCTCAAAAACCGTTTCAATGGATCCACAGGAGATGCAGGAGAGCTCATCTATGACAAACGAACAGGAAGAATGCAAGCTGCTGAGGTACTACCATCTATCGACACTACCGATTTCTAATGTAGTGCTCATCATAGATGAGAGCCCTGAGGGTGAGCTTCTCAAGAGTATCCGCAACTACGTGCTGCAGGATACCGACTACCACCAACACCTACCACTGCTTGAGGCGCAGTACCACCAATCCATCCTCGTTTCATACGAGGTGACTAAGTTCCCAACAATTCTGCTCTTAGACAAGTACAACCAAGAGGTGTTCCGCCTTGAGGGTGTTGCTTGCCTGAATGCAGACCGGCTAATCTCAATCGTTCACCATCTGGAGTACAACTGTGATTCTAACCTTTGACATTGAGACCAATGGACTCGTCCGATCGATGGACCATATCCACTGTCTGGTCATCCAGGACGTGGAAACCGGGGAAGTTTGGCGCTTTAATGACGAGCCTGATTCCAAAGCTTACAGCGTACAAACGGGAGTTAAAGACTTCCTTATGGAAGCAGACGAGATCTGGGGACACAACATTGTGAACTTCGATATCCCTGCTATCCAACGCCTCTACCCTTACTTCAAGGAGTGTGAGGCTAAGGTACGGGATACACTGATCCTCTCCCGTATGTTCTTCACGGACATCCTTGACCGGGATCTGGCTAGCAAGCCACGCGACATGCCTCCCAACCTCTATGGCCGCCACAGCCTTGAGAGCTGGGGCTACCGCCTGAAGTTCCGTAAGGGTGAGTTCGGTAAGACCTGTGACTGGAAGGTCTACAGCCGAGAGATGGAGGACTACTGCGAGCAGGACGTTAGGGTGACTACAAAGTTAGTCCAGATGTTCCGGCCCAAGGTCAACCTCTACGCTGATCCAATCAAGCTCGAGCATGAATGCCAGCGCATCATGGCTGAGCAGGAGCAGTCAGGATTCCCTTTTGACATTGAGGCTGCCCAGCGCCTCGAGAACAAGCTGCGCTCGGAAATCGAGAAGCTCTCAGACGAGATGACTTCCAAGTACGCTTACGTACAAGGTGCCGAGTTCACTCCCAAGAGGGACAATAAGAGACAGGGCTATGTAGCTAACTGCCCTTTCACGAAGCTAAAGGATTTCAATCCTGGCTCTCGTGATCACATCGCTTGGATCTTCACCACACTACATGGTCACACATTCACGGAGCTTACTGAAACAGGCAAAGCAAAGATCGACGACACCGTGTTACGGGCTGTTGGTCACCCAGATGCAGACAAGTTCGCCCGCATCATGGAGCTTCGGAAGTTTCTGGGCCTTTTGTCGGAGGGAGATAACAGCTGGCTTAAGCTTGTTGAAAGTGATAACCGGCTCCATCATTCGTGTATTTTAAACACTGCCACAGGACGCAATGCCCACAACCGACCCAACCTCGCACAAGTCCCAAGCGGACACGAATACCGAGAGCTCTTTAATCCCGGACCTGGAAGACTTCAAGTCGGCAGTGATGCAAGTGGCTTGGAGTTACGCTGCCTTGCTCACTATCTGGCTCCTTACGATGGCGGGGCTTTCGGCAAGGAACTACTTGAGGGAGACATCCACACAAAGCTTGCAGAGATCTACGGCACCGATCGGAAGAACGGTAAGACCGTAACCTACTGCATGATCTACGGCGGCGGTAACGCCAAGCTGGGCCTGGCAGCAGGCGCTAGTAAGGCTAAGGCTGTCTCTCGTGGTAAGGCTATCCGAAAGGCTGTCATGGACGGTCTGACAGGCTTTAAGGAACTGATGGACGCTGTGTCCAGTAAGGCTGAGAGCGGTCAGCTCAAGGGCCTGGATGGTCGCATCATCAGGATCAAGAAGCCACACGCTGCACTGAACTACCTGCTTCAGTCCTGCGGCGCTGTCATCTGCAAGAACTGGGTGGTCAACATGAACCGGTATTTCCGGGGCATGGATGTCCAGCACATGGCTTTCGTACATGACGAGGTGCAGTTGTCGGTTGACCCCAAGGATCTCGAAGATGTCACCAAGTACCTACACCAAGCAATGACTGATGTCCAAACCAAGTTCAACTTCCGAATCGCTCTTGAATGCGAGGTCGTTAGCGGAGCAAATTGGGGAGCCACCCACTAAGAAGTACCTACATTGTAAGAACTGTGGACATGATACTGTACCCCCAAGCATTGACCATAGGCGTAACACCTGGAACCATTTCAGGGAATGTCACGCCTGTAGGAGATTCAATACCCACTATGGGTTTAAATTAACTAGGGAAGACAGAGCCCTTCTAAACGCTGAGCCCTACTGCGGCATCTGCCAGACTACAGACAACCTACACATAGATCACTGCCATACCACCAACAAGATACGCGGCTACCTATGCAGTAACTGTAACACCTTCATCGGACTGGCCGGAGAGGACGTGTTCAGGCTCGCTAAAGCCATCGTATATCTCACCAAACACAATGACTCTCCTACTGATTGACTTCGACCCTATCCTGTATCGGGCTGCCTCAACATCTGAGACCGAGCTGGAGTTTAACCCGGAATGCACTGTCGTTATTGGGGACTTCAAGCGTGGAAAACAGATCGTCAAGCAGCTGATGCGGGAACTCATGACCCGTTTCGAGACCAACCATGTGCTCTGCTTCACAACTAGCCCTACTAACTTCCGCAAAGAAGTCTTCCCAGCCTACAAAGGAAACAGGGTTAAGCGAAAGCCCGCTGGCTATCTCAAGCTCAAAAACTGGGCCAAAGAAACCTACCCAACCTACGAAAGGGAAGGCCTCGAAGCTGACGACCTTCTTGGAGTCGCTGCCACCAGTGGCAAGCATCCCGACTTCATCCTCTGCTCGCCAGACAAAGACCTCCAACAGTTCCCAGTCAAAATCTACAACGGCAAAGAACTCTTTCAGCAAACTAAAGAAGCTGCTATCTTCAAGCGCTGGGAGCAAGCGCTGACCGGTGACCAAACAGATGGTTACCCCGGTGCACGTGGTATCGGTCCTAAGCGCGCCCACCAGCTGCTCAGTCAAGTCAAGGATGGGGATTACTGGCCAGTAGTCCGTGACGCCTTCCTTGACGCCGGTCACACCGAGGAAGATGCTATCACTTCCGTCCGTCTAGCAACAATCCTCACAGCTGACATGATCGATGCAGCTGGTAAACCAATCCTCTTTACACCATGAACGTCTACTACCTACTATTCACCATCATCATTGCAGCTATTGCCATTGAGCCCCATTTCTTGACCTGGGTTCACTTACAAGTACTCCGCTTTGAGCACCTTGTGGAGGGTAAAGTCTTACAGGTTAAGCTTCTGGCTGAAATATATCTAGAGAGGTTCTACATGAAGATCGGGTACATCCCCAAGAAGTACTACGACATGGCCTCAGAAATCCGCAAAGATTTTGGACTCGAAGATGAGTAAGTATTCACCAGCCCACTACCAAAGGGGCAAGATTGAGGTATGGGATTTCATTGCTGACCAGCAGCTTGGCTATCTGGAAGGCAATGTTATCAAGTACATCTGCAGAGCAGGCCACAAGGCCCACGAGAGCAGCCTAGATGACCTGCTTAAGGCACAAGCCTACATCAACAAACTCGTTTCTATCACACAACATGTCGAGCCATCAAGGACAAGCGATCGAATTCCGTCTGGCAATGGGGCAGCCGCTCAACCTCTTCAGCAGGGAGGTGGTGAAGCTTCAGAAGACTCTAATCTCGGAAGAGTACACGGAGCTCTTAGCAGCATTGTATCTGGCTTCAGATGACCTTGGAAATAAGCGCGCCAGGGAGGAAGCACTCAAGGAACTTGCTGACCTGGTGTACGTTTGCTACCAGCTTGCTGCTGCTGTCGGCTGGGATCTTGACGAAGCACTTGATAGGGTGCAAACGTCCAACATGTCCAAGCTTGTCGACGGTAAGCCACTCCGCCGTGAAGACGGCAAGGTTCTGAAAGGCCCCAACTATCAACCCCCTACCCTGATTGATCTCGTATGAACGTAAAGCTTGTATGGGCTACCCCTGAAGGCGACCAGTTGATCGCCAAGATGGCACGTGTCTCGAACCCAGCTAACGAGAACAACGACGCCACAGCCCCCAAACTTATCAAGTACCTAATCAACCACGCACACTGGTCACCCTTTGAGATGGCCTCGCTGTGCGTTGAAATTGAAACCGAACGTGATGTCGCAGCCCAAATCCTCCGACACCGGAGCTTCTCCTTCCAAGAGTTCAGCCAACGCTATGCCCAGGCCCCACTGCCCGTCGTGCCTGCGTTGCGTAGACAAGACTTCGTCAACAGACAGAACAGCACAGACGACCTCCCAGAGCAGCTCGTAGACCGCTATCAGGAGGCCATCGCACGCCACAACCTAGCAGGCTACGACCTCTACCAGTCCATGCTGGATGCTGGTGTGGCCAAGGAGTGCGCACGTCGCGTACTTCCACTATCAACCCCAACTCGGATGTACATGACAGGTACAGTCCGCTCGTGGATCCATTACTTCAAGGTCCGCTGTGACCCCGCAACCCAACTTGAACATAGAGAAGTAGCTGATGCAATCCGAAGAATCTTCGTTGGAGTCTACCCAGCTGTTGCCGCCGCAACCGGAAATAATTACCCATGAAGACTGTGTAGAGATACATGTCGGGGAAGAGATCGGCTGGGTCTCTTCCTTTCACCTAGTCGATCCCAAAGTCAATCAACTCAACCAAGCATATGTCGTTTCCCAAGCAAGCACCCTGCGCTAACCCCGTTTACTTCCGTACCTATTCCCGTCGCACAGAGCAGGGCAAAGAGACTTGGCAAGACACCGTTGAGCGGTGTGTAGACGGCCTGACCCGTGTGGGGAAACTGGAAGAAGATGAAGCTGCTCTGATCCGTGAGCAGATGTCTGAGCTCAAGGCTCTACCCTCTGGCCGATGGCTGTGGGTAGGTGGTACACCCTGGATTGAGCAGCAGAAGAACTTCAGTGGTGCCTACAACTGCACCAACACCGACCTGGAAGATCTTGAGGCATTCAGCCTGCAGATGGAGCTCCTGATGATGGGCTCAGGTACCGGAGCAATTATTGAGCCTCGCACGTTCGATAAGCTCCCAGTAGTGAGACAAAACTTTACATTAGATATCCTGGAGAAAATTGGGGAAGAAGAAAACCCAGTTGAGCACACGATTGCGGCCATTAGCAAGGAAGAAGCCATTGTTACCGTTGGCGATTCACGAGAAGGTTGGTGTGATGCCTTCCTCTCACTCCTTAATTTAGCTTGTGGCCCGGACAAGATCGAGAAGGTAGTAATCGATCTATCAAATGTCCGGGCTCCTGGCTCACCCATTGCCGGCTTCGGTGGGGTGGCCAACCCAGTTAAGCTCGCCCATTTCTATCGACGTGCTGGAGAAATTCTCTCCAAGGCACACGGTCGTAAGCTCACTTCTGTTGAGTGCTGCCTACTGCTAGATGAATCAAGCCTCGCCGTTGTGGCAGGTAACGTCCGCCGTTCAGCTGGCATGCGCCAGTTCCACGGTGACGATGAAGCAGCAGCAGTAGCAAAAGACAATCTCTGGCAACAGGGCGAAGATGGTAAGTGGCGGATTGATCCTGAGCGTGATGCACTACGCATGGCTAATCACACTCGGGTATTCCACGCCAAGCCTACGTTTGACGAGGTTAAAGCTAGTGTTACCAAGCAATTCTATTCAGGAGAAGGTGCTATCCAGTACGCCCCCGAGGCTATTGCTAGGAGTAGCGTTGACTTCCTGGATACTGACGACAAGAAGCGCCAGTTCCTCTATCTCTACGAGACATCCCCAGATCTCGCAGCAGGATACCTCGAGGATCTAGGTGCTGACCACATTGAACACCGCATGGGTCGCTACGGCTTGAACCCCTGTGGTGAAATCCTTGGCAAGGACTTCCACTGTAACCTTGCTGAGATCCACTTGAACCAGCTGGATCCCAATGACTGGGATGCCCAGTATCGTGCGTTCAAGGCAGGAGCAATAGCAGCCGCAGCGTTGCTCCATCATGAGTTCAAAGTTCCCCGCTATCAGTTCAGCCGTGAAGTTGACCCCATCATTGGTGTCTCTTTCACTGGTCTCTTCGACTTCTTTGTGAAGGCATTCGGAGCAGGCTGGCTTGATTGGTGGGACAAAGGACGCCCCAATGGTCCTGAAGGTCTTGGCTATCGCGTTGTCGAGAGCAACTACCTTGACTTCTGGCGTCGTACCGTAGAGGAGACAGTCACTGAGTACTGCAACCGTCACGGACTGCGCATCCCCAACCGTTTCACCACCGTACAACCTGCCGGAACCAAGTCCCTTCTCACCGGGGCTGCTCCTGGCTGGCACCCGCCCAAGGCAGCACGGTTTATCCGTCGCATCACCTTTGCCAAGAACGATCCTGTCGCTCTGGCTTGTGAGGCTTACGGCTACAAGATCATTCCGTCTCAGTCAGATCGTGACGAGACAGGTGCTCTGCTGGATGATCCTCGTGATCCCCGCTGCACTGAGTGGCTTGTAGAGATCCCTGTCCAGACACCCTGGGCTGATCTACCTGGCTGCGACCAGTACAACATTAACGGATTTGGAATCAACGCACAGTGGGACTTCTACATGCAAGTGCAGAAGTATTACACAACCCACAACACTTCAGCAACGCTGGAGTATCGCGAGCACGAGATCGAAGAGCTGTCTACCCTCATCCACAAGGCTATCCAAGCTGATGAAGGATACATCTCTGCCGCCTTGCTGGCTCGTTTCGATGCCAATGAAACATTCCCTCGCCTCCCGTTTGAACCTATCGATAAGGAGACATACGAGCAGCTGGAACGTGAAGTACTGGAGCGTCGTATCACTGACGACTTTGCTCTGGCTATGTCAGTTTATGGAACTACCCACGAGGCCAGTGGCCCAGCGGCTTGCGACGGGGATAAGTGCCTCTTCTCTGAGAAGAAACCTCAATGATTGACCCCACCTTAGAGTTCAGCTCTGCTCAACTCAAGCGCCTCATCAACAAACTTGAGCAGCTCTACCCGGACACCTACCCGGACCACATGCTGGACCCTAGGGAGGTAGCCTACAGGGCTGGTCAAGTTTCTGTTGTTCGACACCTCAAACAAGAACTGGAGAAACCCCATGTGTAGTGGTGGAGGCCCTTCGGGGCCTTCTTCTTCTGACATGAAGAAGCAGGAGAAAGCTCAGAAGCGCTCCGAGAAACAGATGCAGCGCCAGTACAAGCGCACCGAGAAGAAGGCTCAGAAGCGCCACAACGAAATGGTGGCACAGAATGAGCGGACCTTCAAGGAGGGCCAGTACAATGCGTTCCAACAATTCAAACTATCGCAACAGCAGCAGTCGCAGCAAGCGGCTATGCAGATGCAGTCTCAGATGATGCAGTTTGCTGCTAGCCAGAAGATGGCACAGCAACAGATGGCAGCGCAGATGATGGAGAATCGTCGCCTTGCCAAGGAGTCTGAGATGGCAGCCCTGAAAGCTCAGGGACTACAACCCACCGTGAATGAGAACGAAGCACGTCGTATCAAACCACGGGACCGGAATCCGAATAGGTCGATGGGTACCGGACAACTCGTAGCTAAATCTAACCCAGGACTATCAATCGCAGGCTAATGGCAGGAATCAGAAAGGGCCTCAAGAAAGCAGGCTCAAGTCTTTCTAAAAAGGAAGCAAAGAAGATCGCAAATAAAACAGGATCTTCAGTAGATAAAGTTATCAACCAGGCCAACAAGCAGGGCCTTGGTATTGAGAGTGGTGCAGCTAACCTAGTTCAGCAGAAGAACGACACAGCATTCCTCAACCAAGCCCTAGGCTCTGACGTAGTTGACAGGGTACGCGGTAAGCAATCCGCAGCGTCTGCTGCACTAACTGGCAACGCACCTAAGAAAAACCAGACAGCTAGGTACACAACGAACGGTGGTGTACTTTATGACAGGCTGCAGCAGGAGCAGCCAACCCAACCCGTAGCTACAGAGCCAGCGTTGGATGAAGGTCTGGTCTCAACTGAACCTGCAGTTGAAGATCCGTACGCGATTGACTTCGAGTCGTTCTTCAACGAGATGGCCGAGCAGCAGAATGCTTGGGCCATGGACTTCGCGTCTACCATGGATCAAGTCCTAGGAGACATGGAGGCTTCTATGGGTGACATGATGTCTGAGATTGCTGGTGGTATGGATCAGGGTGGGGCTCCAGAGCCTACTGATATTATCCGTGGTGAGTTCGAGACAACCGCAGACTCAGCAACAGCTATCCCGGAGGTTAACGGTGCCGCTACAGAAGAAGTTCTGGACACCACGAACGAGACAGGTCTTGCTATTGCTGACGCTACAGGTGCTACTGGCATTGCTACTCCTGACGATGTGACCACCCAAGGTGGCCTAGCCATCGGAGTATGATGAATGGACGATCGTAAAGAGAGACTATCAGCTGAGCAGCGGTACGTCCGACTCAGCTCTACACGCCAACAGTTTCTGGACATCGCCCGTGACTGCGCGAAGCTAACGCTTCCCTACCTACTGCCCCCTTCAGGCCACTCTAACGGAGTATATCTCCCCACCCCGTGGCAATCAGTGGGCGCCAAAGGCGTGAACGTAATGGCTAGCAAACTGATGCTGGCCCTGTTCCCAATCAATCAAACCTTCTTCAAGCTACAGATCAACGACGGCCAACTGGCCAAGGATCCTGAGCTGGATATGAAGGCTCGTTCTGAGATCGACACGGTGCTCTCCAAGATGGAGCGTGTGGTGATGCAGAACATCGCAGAGACAGCTGACCGTGTGATCATCTCACAGGCCATGCGTCACCTCGTGACTACCGGTAACGCCCTGCTATTCATGGGCAACAAGGGTCTTAAGATGTACCCGCTTGACCGGTATGTAGTGAATCGGGATGGCGATGGTAACGTGATCGAGATCGTTACACTCGAGGCTGTGCCCCGTGAGCAGCTGCCTGATGAGTTCCAGATGTCTGGCGACATGATGCCGGGCAATCATGTGGGTGAAGGGGGTGGCGGTAACGTCACAGGTGATCTAATCATCAACCCTGACCTAGACGAGGCAGCCCTGTACACGTGGGTGACCCTAGAGAACGGACGCTGGTCCTGGTACCAAGAGGTGGACGGTAAGCCGCTACCCAATACCGAGAGCAGTGCTCCCAAGAACAGCACACCATGGATCCCCCTTCGGTTCCAGATGGTTGACGGTGAGAGCTATGGGCGTGGTCGGGTCGAGGAGTTCCTTGGTGATCTCCGCTCCCTTGATAGCTTGATGCAGTCGATCGTGGAGGGCAGCAGTGCTGCAGCCAAGGTCGTCTTCCTCGTGAGCCCCAGCTCTACAACCAAACCCAAGCAGCTGGCCGAAGCACACAACGGTACCGTGATTCAGGGACGACCTGATGAAGTCGGTGTGGTGCAGGTCGGTAAGACAGCTGACTTCAAGACTGCGTATGACATGATCAACATGCTCACGCAGCGACTCAGTGATGCCTTCCTTAGCCTGAACGTGCGTGACTCTGAGCGGACTACCGCAGAAGAGATCCGCTCCACTAAGTCTGAGCTGGATGAGCAGCTGGGTGGTATCTACAGCAGCCTCACCATTGAGCTGCTTACCCCTTACCTTAACCGTAAGCTCTCGGACCTCCAACGTAAGAAGGAGCTACCGAAGCTGCCTAAGGATCTCGTGTTCCCCACTGTCGTAGCCGGTCTGTCCGGTGTCGGACGTGGACAAGACCTGCAGGCCCTGACTGGATTCATCCAGACCCTAGGCCAGACCATTGGTCCTGACAAGATCCCAACCTTTGTAAACCTAGAAGAGTTCACCAAGCGCCTTGCTACCTCCGCAGGTATCGATCAGCTCAACCTGATCAAGACTGCACAGGAGCGTCAGCAGGAGCAGCAGGCAGCCCAGCAAGCAGCACAGCAGCAGTCCCTGATGGATCAAGCTGGACAGATTGCAGGTAGCCCTGTGATGGACCCCTCTAAGAACCCTGGAATACTGGAGCAAATCCCTAATGCCAACGCCCCGCAAGAAGCCGGTAGCACCCCTCAACGTGGAGCCGCCGGTTAGTCTTCCCGAACCTGAAGTTAAGGAAGAGAAGGAGCCTGAAGTGCTCTCACCAAAACAACGTAAGTACAAGCCAGCCGAGAAGGTCAAGCCAACCTTCGGCGGCGTCCGCACCGTATCTCACTGATTATGTCTAACACATCCACATTCTACGATCCGGCTGAAGACGACCAGGCTGTAAAGGAAGCCGAAGCTCGTGCTCTCAAAGAGGGTGAGCGACTCGCCCAAGCAGAGGAGGAAATCTCCCGCGAGAAGTTTGAGTCAGCTCGCAGAGATCAAGAAGAGCAGCTCCGCTATGCCGGTAAGTACAAGTCAGCCGAAGAGCTGGAGCGTGCTTACAAGGAGCTGGAGAAGAAGCTAGGCGAGAAGACTGAAGCACCAGCTGAAGAAGAAGAAGCCCCCGTTGAAGCTGCTGAAGAGCAGACTGAAGAGGTAGAAGTAGATCTAGTCCGTCGTGGTCTGGAGAAGGCTGCCCAGGAGTTCGATGAAGGTGGAGCAATCACACCTGAGACTCTTGACGCGCTGTCGGAGCTTGACTCCCGCACGCTCGTTGAGACCTGGGCAAAGTACATCTCAGAGTCCCGTGGTCAAGCTGAACAAGCTCAGGTGTCAAACGCCGAGGTTCAGCGGATCTATCAATCGGTAGGCGGTCAGCAAGCCTACACAGAGATGACACAATGGGCTGCTGAGAATCTCTCTGCAGAAGAAATTGGAGCTTACGATTCAGTCGTCAACAGCGGCAACCTGGACGCCGCATACTGGGCAGTACAAGGCCTCAAGGCCAAGTACGCTGAAGCTAATGGCAGCCAAGGTAAGCGGTATTCTGGAGGACGTGCGCCAGCACCTCAACCGGGCTTCCGCTCGCACGCTGAACTGGCAGCAGCTATCCGTGATCCACGCTACAACGAGGATCCAGCATACCGGATGGATATAGAAGCAAAGCTAGCAAGGTCTGGTGACTTGATCTAAAAGGTCAAAGGGGGATTCGATTCCCCCTCTTGTTATTGAGCCGCTATGCTCGTTAAAAACTGGCCCTTGCAAGAGGCCCGAAAAGGATACCCTCAATGAAAGGTTTAACCTTACAACTGAATAACTTGACTGACCAACGAAACGTTTCCAAATAGTGACCCCTAGGGACAAGTCTTTGCTTCAAACGTAAACCTTGTCTTTAATCTAGACCAATGACTAACGTCAACATCACGTCTCCCGGCCAGGTAAATGGCGCCGGTGATAACCGCGCTCTATTCCTGAAGCTGTTCAGCGGAGAAGTATATGAGTCCTTCCGCAACAACCTGATCTCCAAGGGTCTGGTGATGAACCGCACCCTGCGCGGTCAGAAGGAGGCTCAGTTCATTCACACCGGTGCGATGAGCACTGGCTACCACACACCTGGTACCCCCATTCTGGGTACTGCTGGTGAGCCCAAAGTGGCAGAGACCACGGTCACCATGGACCAGCTCCTGGTGTCCAGCGCCTTCCTGTATGACCTGGAAGAAGTCCTCTCCCACTACGATCTGCGTGGCCCTATCAGCCGTCAGATCGGTTACCAACTGGCTCAGCACTACGATCGTCGCGTGTTCCGCACCCTCGATCTCGCTTCTGCCGAGTCCGCTGCTGTGACTGGTGAGCCCGGTGGCTTCCAGGTCAACATCGGTGTTGGTAACGAGTACAACGCACAGGCAATTGTGGACGGCTTCTTCGAAGCTGCTGCTGTGCTTGACGAGCGCTCTGCTCCCCAGGAAGGTCGCGTTTGCGTACTGTCCCCGCGTCAGTACTACAGCCTGATCTCCAGCGTGGACACCAACATCCTGAACCGTGACATCGGTACATCCACCCAGGGTTCTCTGAACTCCGGTGAGGGTCTGTACGAGATCGCCGGTATCAAGATCTACAAGTCCAACAACATTCCGTTCCTCGGTAAGTACGGTACTTCGACTGGCGATGCCATTGAAGCACGTGATTCTACCAACGAGAAGAACGACTACGGCGACCAGCCCACAGACGGTGACTTCACCAACAGCTGTGGCCTGATCTTCCACCGTGATGCTGCTGCTACCGTCGAGGCCATCGGCCCCAGCGTGCAGACCACCAGCGGTGACTTCAACGTTCAATACCAAGGCTCCATGATCGTGGGTCGTCTTGCAATGGGTTGCGGCTCTGTCCGCGTGTCCGTTGCAGGCGCTCTGCGTAACCTGGCCTGATCCTAAGGGGGTGGCTTCGGCTGCCCCCTTTTTTTTATCTTGGCCCCAGACCGGGCCATACCTACATAAGCACATGACAACCAAGCTTGATGCTGTCAATCAGATGTTGTCTTACATCGGTTCGTCAGCAGTAAACACTATTGATAACGACAACCCAGAGATCTACAGCGCAGTATCCATCTTGGATGAAGTGACACGTAGTGTCCTGTCTGAAGGCTGGGACTTCAACTCAGAGCAGAAGTATCCGTTCAATCCAGACTCGGTTACAGGTGAGATTTCTATTCCATCAAACCTACTGTACTTCGAGGCCAACCTAGAAGAACATACAAACGACTATCAGCTGGTGGTCCGTGACGGTAAGATGTATGACAAGAAGGATCATACATATGTATTCACCGAGCAAGTGAAATGCGATGTTGTGTGGTCCACTGAATTCGAGGACCTACCCCAGGCTTTCAAGGAGTACGTAACAGCCCGTGCTGGGCGGAACTTCCAAGCAAGATTCGTTGGGTCCAAGGAAACCTATGAGCTGATCGTGCAGGATGAGCAGCTACTACGTGCTGCCTGCATCGAGTACGATACCCGCACCTCCAACCCGAATGTATTCGGAACCAGGGATGGTCAGAATCCTATCTACACCTACATGCCTTATCAAACACTTAGGAGGTAATAATGGGAGCAATTGCTCAAAGGATACCATCGTTTCTAGGTGGCCTTAGTCAACAACCCGACTCACTCAAGCAGCCTGGCCAGGCCATATACTGCAGCAACTTCCTACCTGACATCACCTTTGGACTCAAGCGTAGACCAGGACTTCAGCTTGTAGATGAGCTAGTGAATGCTTCATCCACTGGAGTCTGGTTCCACATTGTGGAGACCACAAATGAGAAGTTCTTTGGGCAGTTTGACGCCTCAGGAAATCTAAGGGTGTGGGATGCCCAGACTGGAGTTGAAAAGACTGTTAACGCTATAGCCGCTTCAGCCCAATCTTACATCGCTGGAGTCACACGTAAAGACTTTGATGTCTTGCAGGTTAATGATTACAACTTCGTACTGAATCGTACTAAGGTGGTTGGTACCCTCACTACTACATCCCCTGTACGCAGCCCTGAAGCCTTCGTTCAAGTGAACGGTGTGGGGTATGATACCAAGTACAACGTTTACATCAACAACAACGCATACACCTATAGCACCCCTACAACGGGTAACATCTCGATCCAAGGGACCATCACTGGCATCCTGAACGCGCTACCGGCTGGCTGGACTGGCGCAGCTGTGGGTAACGGATTCACCCTACGTCCCAAGGCTGGGGACATCCTAACCTTCACCAATCTAGTAGGCGGCTCAGCCTACACAGACGGTACCTACAACGACGTAGTGCTAACTGGAGGTTCAGGATCCCTTAACAAAGTAAACATCACAGTATCTGGTGGTGCTGTAACTGCTGTAACAGTTGTTGATGGGGGCTATGGTTACGCCAACACTGACACTTTACTGACAATCGCAGCATCTGAGATCGGTGGTACTGGCTCTGGCTTCACCATTGATGTAGCTACTGTTGGTACAGACATCCGTGATTTCACTGTTGATGCTGACGGTGGAATCTCTGGCTCAGCTATCACGGCCTACAAGGGCTCAGTACCTAACGTGTCGCGTCTCCCTGTCCGCTGCGAAGATGGCTTTGTCTTCAAGGTGGCAAACCTAGAGGGCGACATCGTTGACGATTACTACGTCAAGTTCGTGGTGGACGGTGATGAGCAGTATGGCGCTGGCGTGTGGGAAGAGACTGTCAAGCCAGGAGAGTTTGTCTACCTGGATCCTGACACCATGCCACACGTGGTGATCCATGAAGCCAATGACACCTTCACCTTCAGATCTCTGAACGAAGCTGAAAAAACTGACGAAGATCTCTACTGGGTTGAGCGCCGTGTCGGTGACCTGGAGACCAACCCCTGGCCCAGCTTCAATGGGTACACAATCTCCGGTGTTACTTTCTACAAAAATCGTTTGATTCTATTGTCAGAGGGTAATGTACTAGCCTCACAGCCTGGTAGTTTCTTCAATTTCTTCAGGAACTCTGCACTGGTAGCAACAGATGCTGACGCAGTGGACCTGGCCTGTGGTTCTCTACGGCCTGTGAAACTGAAGTACGCTATTCCTGACCAAGGTGGTCTGATCATCTTCTCCGAGCACGCCCAGTTCATTCTGAACGTGGAGACAGGTGCTGAGACTTTTAGTGCTAGCTCGGCGACAGTCAAGCGGTATAGTACCTTCAGCACTAACCCAAACATTGAGCCAGTGGATACAGGGGAATCCATTGTCTTCTGTGATCTGAACCAGAGCTACTCTCTTATCACTGAGATGAGTATCCCTTCCGCTAACCGTAAGCCTCAGACTGCTGACCTTAGTAAGACCAACCCCAACCTAATCCCCTCTGACCTCCGCTTGGTCGATTGTTCCCCTGATGCCCACTTGATCATCTTCCTTAGCGAGTCTGATCCTACGAAGATGTACTTGTTCAAGTACTTCTCAAACGGGGGTAACAGGGTACTGGCATCCTGGTTTACCTGGGACATGCCATGTCAAGTTGAGCACTTCTTCTTCCACCACTCTGACCTGCATGTGGTGACAAAGTGTGACTCTACCTATACAGCTAGTGTAGTGGCACTAGACTCTGATGTTTCTGGTACTGCAACCAACAGTTTAGGTGCACCATGGAACTACAGACTTGACTTCCTGGATACCCAGATCAGTACTGTCTATGGTATCCCTGAAGACGAGACAAAGGTTTACTTACGTATCCCCCACGTCCAAGGACTAGATCCTGTCGTGGTGATTGACGTTGACGATAACGACCGTGGCAGAGTTTTCTATTTTACTGATGCTGACGTTCAGACCGACGGTACCGGCGACTACGTTACAGTGCCTGGAGATTTCTCCGGCGCTGAAGCAATCACGATCGGGTATCAGTTCGAGTCTAGAATTACGCTTCCCCGCTTCTATGTTAAGCAAACCCCACAGCCCGGTACAGTGCGTTCAGATACGGTGAACATTCCCCGTGTAACCCGCTTGGAGATCGAGTCAACAGACTCTGGTCCCTACACAGCAGATATCACAAACGTTGGTAGAGTCACTAAATCAGTAGAGATACCACAGGTAATCTCAAATAACTATGATCTGAACACAGCACCACTACCCGAGGTACAGCTAAACACTGTACCAGTTATGGGTAAGGGTACTGATGTCTCAGTAAGCCTCTGGACTAACACCCCATTCCCCGTTTCATTCGTAGCAGCAACCTGGTATGGCATCTACTCCAACCGAGGCATCAAGTCGTTCTAAGCTGATTGTCCGTCCCACTGACCTAGCGGAGGCCGAACTGGCCTCCCCTTTACTCACCCTTGAAGATAAGAACGAACTCATTGCAAGCGGCCTAGACCCCGCTAGAGGGCTCGTTCTATCGGTTGGGGTAACACCTAACCCAGTGGCCTTTGAAACCCCCTCAGGGACGCTCCTAGGCTTCGGTGGTGTGATCCCTGAAGGGGATGGCATCGGGCGGATCTGGATGCTGACCCTAGAGGCCTTAAAGGGGGAGAACCCCAGACCTTTCCTACGCACCGCAAAAGAGTATCTCAATGCTCTACCATACGTTATGCTGCACAACGCAGCAGACACCAGAAACAAGCTGCACCTGAAGCTCCTGCATTTGCTAGGGTTCAAGAAGCTAGCCTGTTTCAAAGCACCCTCAAATGTAACCTTCGTGGAGTTCGCAAAGCTATGTGCGCACCAGTAGCACTAGGCGTTGCATCTGCTGTTGTTGGCGGTATTGGCGCTATTGGCCAGTACCAAGCACAATCCAACGCGGTGGCCCATCAGAATGCGATGGCCCGCCAGCAATGGATGAATCAGAGCCAAGCTCAGATCAATGCCAACCAGCTGCAGCTGCAACAGATGCAGTTCCAGATGCGCTCGAACAATCGGGCGATCACTCTGGACAACAAGCGTATGGTTCAGCAATCGCTGATGCAGACGCAACAAGTCAACTTTAGTAATATCAGACAGAGCCAGGCATTCTACCAGGCTGTTGTCCAATCCAACTTCAACAACCTACAGCAAGCCAGTAAGTACAGCAACGACCTGGCAACCTACCACCTACAGCGTGACGCCTTCTCTCTCCAGAAGAAGTTCATGGACATGGGTCTCAGCGGTAAGCTGCTGGACTCCCAGTCTGCCCTGGAAGATGAAGCACGCCGTGCTGCCTTCGAGGGTGAGAAGCTGATGGGTACCACCCTGAAAGCCCAAGGTGCTGTGCTAGCACGGGGTCAACAGGGTAACAGCATTGGCATCCTGGAGATGGATACCCTTGCAACCTATGGACGTGAAGCAGCGATGCTGAACGCCAACCTGGAGGCAGCTACAGAGGACTACTATACGCAGGCTACAAACGCCTTCATTGAGCGTGGAGCACAGGAAGCACAGGCACTCAGCCAACTGACTCCAATGCCCATGAAGCCGATCCTAGGCCCCTCTCCGCAAGCTCCTATCTACAGCCCCTTCCCTGATGCCCCAATCCTAACGCCTCTGCAGACTAAGCTGCCACCTATGGGTAAGACAGCATGGCAGAGCAAGCCCATTGATGCCCCTGGCCCCAGTGGTCTGGGTCTGGCAGCAGGCCTTGGTGGTGCAGTACTCGGTGGCATCCAGACTGGAATGCAAGCCAACGCAATGATCAAAGGACCTGGAGGCTAAATGGCAAACTACAGAGGTCGGCAGGCTAAGCGCGGTGGCGTCCAAGGTCGTGCCGTAGATATGTCTGGAGCGGTCAATAAGATCTACTCCAACTATCAAGAGAATGCTGCAGCGATTCAGCAGCAGGTAAACCAGAACAACCAACTCAAGGATCAGAATCTACTTGAGAACCAACGCCAGACAATGGCGAACCAACAGCTGATGTTCGAGCAGCAGGCTCGCGCAGCTGAGTGGAAGAACAAGATCAAGGATCAACGGGGACAGGCTAAGCTTGACAACCTCCGCAACCTTAACCAGCAGCGAGTCACCAACGCCAATGCTGAACTGCAGAACAAAGACCAAGTTGGTCGTATGCAGATGCAGATGCAGCAGGACGATGTTCGTGCTGTAACTGAACTGGGTAAGACTGCACTGAGCTTCAGCAAATCCCTTTGGGAGGCCGAGGCCAACCGCATCAACGAGGAGAACTACAACATCCAAGTTGAAGCAATGATGGCCGCACAGGCGGACCCCACTAAGTTCCAGCATGTGCTGGACAATATGGGTGCCATCAACAGTGCCAAGGTCTCTGGCATGGAGCGCACCATGGCTACGGCTGATGCGTTCGAGAAGTCAGGACTACAGAACGATGCTAACCACATCCGTAACAGCAACAAGTTCTACCTATACGGGGTCCAAGAGGGGCTCGCACAAGCAGCCGCATCTGACTATCCGGATTACGCTAACCGTAAAGTTGTGGAAGCACTGGCTAATATGCCAGCTGGTGCTGACCCGGCACTCGTCGAAGCTGATGCCCTACGAGAGGCTCGCCGTGACTTTTTCAAGGAGAAGGGTCTTGTAGCTATCAACCCTGCTGTCATCCACAAGTACTTCCATCGTCAAGCTAATGCTGCTGACATGGGTATCCGTGCTCGTGGTACACAGGAGCGTACCCAGCAGTACAAGACACAGCTGGAGAACAAGGCAGACAACGATGCCTACAGTGCGTTTGACTCTCTCGAGGGTATGATGCCTACTGAGCGTGTCGGTGAGCTGGGCCTGCAGCTGCGTCAGATGGCCGCCTCACGTGGCGGTGACCTGAATGAAGCAGGTATGCAGCTGGCCAAGCTCGGTGTCTCCAAGATCCTGGCTACCCCCTTTGACCAGCTTGATAAAGCTACAGCACTCGAGGAAGATCTGCGCACCCTGTTCCAGGGCCAGGCTGGTCCCCTGATGTACCTGGATGCCAAGCTGGCTGACTACGAGGAGAAGGCTCACAAGACCTACCTGGAGCAGAAGGACAGTACAGCTATCCAGTTCACAGATAGTGTCATCGCTGATATCATCAACGGTGACATGACATACGAGGAGTCCCAGGATCGCCTGGCTGCTGCTCGTGATGAAGTGGAGATGATGTTCCCTGGCCCAGAGAATGCTGTTATGCGCAGCAAGATGCTGGCCAGACTGTACAACCCAACGGTATCCCAGAACCGCTTCAAGGAGCTCAAGGGTAAGCTGGAGCTTATGGATCCAATGGATGCAGCAGAGTATGCAACTCAGCTACTCGAGGATGCCAACATCCCAGAGGATCAGCGTGCTCAACTGCTGAAGTACTCTGACTTCGCTGATGCTGTCAAGGAGAAGCACGGTGTCGTGTTCCAGAACATTGATCTGGAGATCGAACGTGTCCTCACACCAGAGGTGCAGAATGGTAGCTTCATCAACCCAGACGATCGCCTCAAGCAGGCTAAGTCTGCGGTCATGCGTGACTTCATCAACTACCTAAACTCTGACCCCAACATTGATATCACCGAGGATGCAGCTGACATCCCCAACATCTTCAGCAACTGGGCCAAGAACAACCTACAGGGTGAAGCTCCTAAGCGTTACCTCCTGGGTGGTGTTGCTGGTTCAGCTAATGGCCTGCGCTCGCAGGACAAGACAGAGCTGGAGTGGAATCAGATCACAGCCAAGCAGCGTAGGATCCCTGAGCTGGATAACGCTGACTATGTGGGTGACCTGAGTTCACAGCAGATGCAGAAGATGGGCATCAAGCCCGGTGACGTGGACAGTATCGCTGTCTTCGAGAGTGGTGCTCAAGCAGCAGCAGAGATCAACCGGATGGAGACGGAGCCCAACTACGTCCCCGCCTCAGTTCTCGCTGTGGCTGACGCTACAGGTCGTACAGTACCCAGCATCATCCGTGCACAGATCCGCCTACTCGGTGACTCTGGCAGCTTCAAGTGGGTGCCACCTGGATCTGATACCCCTGAGTACAGCTATGGTACCGCAGCCATCTGGGCTCGCTCTATGGGCATGAACCATAGCAGTGCTCAGATGTTCGTGAAGGCTGCTGAGACTCACTTCGATAAGCTCAGCAACTATGCTACAGCTGCAGACAAGTACGCACGTCTGGCTCAGATCATTAAGCAGCAAGCCCCCACAACCTGGAATGTACTGAAGTCTCGTAACGCAACCACAGCCCAGAAGAACGCAGCTATTCGTGACCTTCAACGGCTTCAAGCGGGACCTGATCCTCAGGACATCGAGATGGGTGCTACCAGTGCAGCTGTCGATCCTACCAACCCTCAGCACGTACTACAGCAGATGGTTGCCGCAGGTGTGCCTAGTGACAAGCTGGTGACTATGCTGGCCATCGCTATGGGTGAAGGTATGGGTAGCCCACGTGCCCTCAACGATAACCCAGACACTGGTGACCTCAGCTATGGTGCCTTCCAGATCAACATGATCGGTGGTATGGGGCCACAACGTCTTCGAGAGTTTGGTCTCCGCAGCAACGAGGATCTCTTCGACCTGGGCAACAATGTCCGGGCTGCCAAGATGATCATGGATAGTCAAGGCCTCGGTGCCTGGGGAGCCTACACTAATGGTTCCTACAAGCGCCACATGGCCAAGGCACGCAAGGTTGTCAATGACTATTTGAAAAGAACTGGTAAAACTGCTGACCCACATGACCACCAAGTCACTGGTAGCAAGCAGAATTTCCAAGTTATTGAGTATTTGACTGGTGACCGTTCTCACGGTGGTTTCCGTACCGATCACGGTGGCAGCAACTACCACGAGCACCTCGCGTTTGCTACCAAAGCACAGCGTGATGCAGCAGTTGAGCTGCTGGAATCTAACGGCATCAAGGTTGGTAGCCTGAACGATGGTGAGCACGCTCCCGACAGCTACCACTACTCAGACCAGGCACTGGACATCCCAATGCCCCATCACCTACCCTGGACTCCTGAAGCTGAGCGTGAATGGAGCCAGTCAATTCGTACCCTTCTAGGGATTAGATGACATGCCTTTGAATGGAGATGGGAAGCAGTACACCGGTTCGGTGCCTGCAGATCCCGCATACTACAATCCAAAGGCCGAGGAAGAAAGGCTGGAAGCTCTGAAGGCTGCCTACAGTGGCGGTCCTTCAGCAGCTCCGGCTGCCCCGGCCCCAACAGAAGAAGCAGCTCCGGCTGCTGAACAACCACAACAAGAAGATGGGTTGAACGCACCTGGCTGGGTCAAGTCCGGTATCCAGGGTGTGGACAACATGCTTGGTACCAACCTGATGGGCCAGGCCAAGCAGAACCAAGAAGCAACACAGAAGATTGAAGGGCCTCAAACGGGAGCCGCTGGTACTGTACTGCAGGAGGGTCTCCGTGCCACCGCTGGTGGTGTCGAGGACCTGATTGAAGGTACAGTCAACCTGCCAGCAGACATCGTTGAAGGTCTGGGTGGTCCTAAGCTCTACGGAATTGAGACCAACCTGATCAAGGAGAACGATACCACTGCAGGCGCTGTAGTCCGTACCCTTGTCCGCTACCTGGTAGCAGCACGCCAGAACCCCATTAAGGGTGCTGGAGTCATGGCTACTATGGGTGCTGACTTCCTCGAGGATTTCGTTGCAACCCATGGTGATGAGCAATCCCTTACCAACCAACTGTCCGCGTGGACCGCAGAGAACGTCCCTGAAGGCGCTCTCAAAGCTCCCACCACAACTATCTCACAGATCATCGCCAGCGTCGAGGAGAACCCCCTTGGTGCCCGTACTATGGCGGGTATTGAGGGCGCCCTTATGGGCAGTGCTGTCCGTTCTGTAGCCCACGCTCTGGAACCGGCAATCAAGACTGTACTCGAGTCCAATCCGTTCTTCCGGTCCCTGTCCCCAGGTGGCCCTAAGATCGCCCCTGAGATCGAAGGCCCTAACGCTGCGTACCCTGAGACTGTACAGGCTCGTAACGAGGCCCTGCAAGCTATTGATGACTACGTGAACACAGCCAGCTATGGGGGCAACCCTGACGAGCTGGTGCGTGCTGCTGACCACATGTCCATGGGACAGGCCAAGCAGGTTACTGATGACATCATCCGGCAGGAGAAGGACATCAAGGAGCTTCAAGGGGCTCTGGAGCAGAAGGAGTTCGACATCTACATGTACCGTCAAGCCGCCTCCGAGGTGGGCTATGACGCTACCTGGGATGAAGTAGCCCTTGACTATCCTGAGCTGTTTACCCCTGGAACCCGCTTCAACCCCGATCTGAGTACGTCTACAGGCGGTCAGAAGCTCGTACCTGACAAAGGTCTGGCCAAGCTTATTGCTGAGAACCCAGAGGGCTTCAGTGTCAACCCATACAACCTTGAGCCACCTAAGACTGGCTTCATGGTTAGCATTGATGCTGAAGAGATTGAACTGGACCTACCCACCATGCGTGGTGTGGGATTCGGTGAAGGTGGTTCCCAGCTCAACAAGAACCGCCAAGCAGTTACCAAGCAGCTTGGTGAGTGGATGGAGCGCAACCAGAAGATCCTCAGCCGTGATGATACCTACCTTGGTGGATGGATTGATCCTGAAACCGGTAAGCTCCAAATGGAGATCAGCCGTAATGTACCTGACTACAAGACGGCAGAGCAGCTAGCCTATGACTTTGACCAGAAAGCCATCTTTGATGTTGATGGTGGAGAGGTCATTGATACTGGTGGCATGGATATCCTAGGGGCTTCAAAGGGGATGTCCAATGAGTGGGCTGAGATGAGCGAGGCTCTGCGTCGCCGTCAGATGGAACACTCTGCACTCTCCGACAAGTTCTTCAACGGTAACCTGGACAACTTCCAGGCCAAGTTCGCTGAGCAAGGTCTGTGGGATCCCGAAGGTGTATCACAAGCTCTGGCCAAGGCTGAGTACATGGTGCCAAACGGTATTACCCGCAAGATGGCCGTGAAGAGCGGCTACGAGATGGACGAGCTGATTACAGTCAAGCCCCGTATGGAGCTGGGTGTTGATCAGGGTACGTCTGTCAAGAACACTCTGGAGCGTGATCCCTATCCCGTATCCCAGAACGAGTTCCTCTACCACTCTAAGAGCCCGGAAGCACAGCGTAATTACATCCAAGGTAAGACTGATGAGATGTTCGCTGAGATTGACTCGCTCAAGGGTATCGAGGATCTAGACCCACGCAGTGATGAGTACAAGGCCATCCTGGCTAAGAGTAACCTGCGTACCCTCCCCTCCATTGAAGCCTACATCAAGGGCGGTGGAGACTTTGAAGCCTTCGAGAACGGCCTCCGTCTGCAGCTGGCAGAAGAGATCGAGACTCTCCAAGGTCGGGGCATCATCCTCCGGGAGAACCCCAAGATCGGTGCAGCACTTACGCTGATCGATAACTACCTCACCAACGGTCGTAAGAACTTCAAGGATCTGGGTGCTGTACGTCGTGAAGCTGCATTCAACGGCCTCAGTGTCGCTGATCAGTTCGATCGTCAGTGGCAGGTCATGAAGGCCATGATGCGCCTCAAGCGTGAAGCTGGCCGTACCTGGTCGTTCATCGGCCACAAGATGCAGAACAAGAACGCTGTCGTCTTCACCGAGGAGATGGCTGAGAACATGGCCAAGTCCGATCAGTCGGCAGAGGCTATGTACAAAGCTGTCGATGAAGTGATCGAACAGATCCGTAACGGCAAGGACGTTACCGGAACGATGATGCGTCAGATGGATCAAGCCTTCAATGCGCTTGAAGCTGCTGATGACATCTCCCGTGCTACTCCTGTATTCTCCACCCTTTTAACCGCCATTGGTCGGGGTGTGGATGCCATGTACACCCGTACTGTTCTGGCTAACCCCAAGACCATCGCAGAGAACTTCGTCAACCTGGCAATGCGGACAACCGTTGAGCCTGTGATGAAGGGTATCGGTGGTATGGGCTTCGGTAAGCTGGACCGTAAGATGCGTGCAATGGCTGCTGCAGAGATGATGTCTGTGCAGGAGACCGTGATGCACATGAACGATGTGCTGGGTAAGGTCTGGAAGATGCCTGATAGTATGCCGTTTAAGCTCTCCATGAAGCCGGAAGAGTTTGAGATGGTAGAGGCTATCCGTGGTGAGAAGATGGCCGGTAACCTTGGCCCTGTGGGCAGCATGATGCTGTCCCTGTCTGACTACTTTAGCCGTGCCACCCAGCTGGGTATTCTTCGGAAGCCTACTGAGTGGATTGGTAAGACTGAGAACATCGGTCAGTACATGGCTGCTAACAGCATCGCTACCCGTGAAGCTGCAGCTGAGATCCTAGAGCGGTTTAATGAGCCCTGGACTTCCAAGTCTATTGCCAAGCGCTCTGCGGAGATCATGGAGAAGAAGCAGAAGTTGATGGATACCATGTTCGATGAACTGGGTGCCATTAACAAGAACCATCCTCTCTACAAGGATATCCAGGATTACGGTGACTACTTCAACTTCCGTAGTGACAAGCTGAAGAACAATACGTTCTTCCGTGCGCTCAACAAAGTTGCGGATGCACCGGGCATCAAGGGGCTCACCGGTATGGTGTTCCTCAAGACTCCTGCTAAGATCTTTGACGAGGCCATCGGGGCAACCCCTGGCATCAACATTGCTCTCCGTCAGTTTGACCAAGAGTGGAAGGCTCTGGAGGATCTGGTTAAGCAGAAGGGTCCAGAAGCCCTTACACCTGCTCAGCTCCACACGCTGGCATTCAAGCGCGGTAAGTTCCGCATCGGTTACATCATGATGCTCCCAGCTATGATGGCTGGATACTTCGACATGGGTAACGGTGCTGGCCCTATGGCCCCTGATCGTCGCCAAGACTTCTTCACTAGCAACCAACAGCGTAAGCCTTACACCGTAGGCTTCGGTGAGAATCGCATCTCATACGCATGGGCACAGCCCTTCGCTCAAGCCATCGGCATGGGTATGGAGCTGGGTCACTTGTTCCGTGAGATGGGTGAACCCCAGAAGCGTAACTTCAACCCATGGTCTCAGACCGCAGCTATTGCTGTTAACAGTGTCGTCAAGAACTCCGTGTTCGAGACTACCATGGGCATGTGGGACAACCTGAAGGCACTCATGTCTGCCGCTACAGGTGATCAGAAGTTTGGAGCTACAGGTGAGAAGTACCTACGTGGTATGGTCACACGCGGCTTACTGCCTATCCCCATTGCTGTGGATCAGGCTGCCAAGATCGTATCCCCTGAAGCCCGTCAGACCCGAGGTTTGATGGATGATCTCTGGGGTATGAGTGGTCAAGGTCTCGGTGGATTGATGCGTAAGATGGCGTCTGGCGTAATGCCCGCTGCTGCGCCCATGAAGCTGGATACAACCACTGGTGAAGAGCTGACCTTCGATGGCTTTGATAAGTCCCCCTTTAGCCTCGGTGTACGCATGTTCAACTTCGCTCAGCCGGTTCGGCTCAGCAAGCAGGCACGCACACCAATCAACAAGGCGTTCGAGAAGTACGGGATTGATCCTAAGCAGCCACCGGAGGACTTCCAAGGTATGCCATTAACTTGGAACGATCGGAATGCTATCACTAAGATTGCTACATCCGTTAAGCTACCACTGTTCCGTAACCGCACCATGGAGCAGGTCTTGAAGGATTACTTCTATAATGAGAATGGACCAAACCTGCGTAAAGGGGGCGACGATGAAACCGCAACTCTTATGTTCGAGGCTGGTTCTGAAGAGAAGATACCACAGCACCTATTCTACGAGAAGGTCCACAAGGCCTACTACAACTATGCTCAGCGCAAATACGCTGCTGTTCAGCTAGCCAACCCTGGAACCTCATTCGCACGTCGTATGCAGGACCACCAGGCTAAGCAGGCTGAGCTGCAGAGTATCAAGCTTAAACAACAACGTACCTCATTCATGACTTACGCTAATGGCGGTAACTGAAAATCTCTATACGGGGGACGGATCAACCGTCCTCTATTCTTTCACATTCCCATATCTTGAAGAGTCCGACATCTTCGTTAGCGTTGATGGGACTGATACAACTGCATACACACTGCCAAACCCAACTACTATTAGCTTTAATACAGCCCCAGCTAATGGGGCTTCAATCCGCATCTACCGTTCTACCAACATTGATGCACTTGATGCTGAGTTCTATCCTGGCTCCTCCATCAGAGCACAGGACCTGAACGGTAACTTTGATCAGACCCTATACGTGGTTCAAGAGGTCCGAAACGGGGCCGTCTTGGCTGACGGATCTACCACCTTTGCGGGTGATCTGGACATGGGTGGTAACGAGATCATCAACCTCGGGACGCCTACTTCAGATGGTGCTGCTGTAAACAAGCAGTACGTGGATAGCCGCCTTGGTGATGTCGACGTCCCTGGCCATACCCGTTGGCGCTACAACGCAGCTGGTGGTGAGACAAGCCTCAGTGGTATTGGCTCAGATGGGTCTACCCTCCAATACTCCGCAACGCGGGAACAAGTGTTCCTAAACGGTGCTCTACTGCAGCGTGGTGTTGACTACTCCGCAGATGATGGGGCTACTGTTAATCTGATTAGTGGCGCTCTGGTTGCAGGTGATGTTGTTGATGTTCAGTGCGTCAATAACTTGAGCACTGCTCCAGGGCAGGCGGCTGACGTATCCTTCCTACAGTCTGGCACTGGAGCTACTCTCCGTACCGTTGAAAGCAAGCTGAGTGATGTTGTCTCCGTTAAGGACTTCGGTGCTGTTGGAGACGGTGTGACGGATGATACGGCAGCTATTCAGGCTGCTATTAATTACACAACTACCAACAAAAAAGTACTTGTTGGCACCGCAGGCACATATCGAATTACGTCTTCTTTGAAATTTGGAAGTAACTTCCATTACAAAGGTAATGGAGCTATTTTTCAAATGGATTATCGCCCTGTGGGTAACAATGTTTGGAGAGATGCACTCTTTGCTAATACTAATTGGGCAACTACTACCAGAACTACTAACATTATAATTGATGGGCTTCAAACTGAAGATGGTCCTAATTCTGGGTATGGTTCTCACCTAACAATTATTGGTGGTGAAGATGTTCTTATTAATAATCTACGATTCAATAAAACGTCAGGCCAATTTGCAACGGCATTTGCTTGCGATAATATCGTCGTCTCCAATTGTCATATCGTAAACGATCCATCTGGTCAAGCGGATCCTGCAGATAGATTGTATGGTGATTGTCTTCACTTTACTCAAGGTAATAACATTACGGTAACTAATTGTATCTTAGAATCAACTAGTGATGACGGTATTGCATTTTATGCTCAAGATAATGGGTTCCTAGTTAATGGTGCTTTTAGTGATATTATTGATGTTACAGTAACTAATTGTGTCATCAAAAGTGCAACTAATAGCATTAGAATTGGCTATTCAGATAGTGATGGGGCTAGCGGTGAGTACACTTGGACTACTAAAAATATAGCTATCTCTAACTGCATAGCTAATCAACGGTTTAATCTTCAAGATTTTAGGGCGCAATCTTCACCATTGATTGAAAACATTACTATTAGTAATTGTGTATTCGATGTTGAAGAAGCTAGTAAACCTAATATCTTTACAGGTGGTAGAACTGGAGCAAGAAGAACTGCTTACGGTAAGGTTACCCTAACTAATTGCACATTCCGTGGACTTGATTCTACAGAAAACCTGTTTGACGCTAGAGAATCTGCTGGTATTCACGCAGCTACTGAAGTAGTTATGTCAAATTGCAACCTTACAGGTCGTATGGCTATAGGCGCAACAGATCTCCTAACAATTCAAGGTTGTAACCTTACCACTACAACTAGTGGAGATAATGCTATGTCTTTAGCTGGTACAGTTATTAGAGTGAGCGATAATTACATTGATGGGGGAACTGTCAACTTTTCAGATGTATCCCTTAACAATACAGTTGATCACTTCTTTTTAAATGATAACTATTTTAAAGCGGGAGTAAGGAACGTCACTTTAAATCCGGCTACATCTGCAGTTGTAAACGGCTATACTATAGTGAACAATAGATTTAGTGGTTCTGGTAATGTTGTTAACATTGGAAGTCTGACACTTCCTGTAAATAAGGGGTCTCTTAATCTTACTTTTAGTGGTTCTGGCACACCAGAAAATGTCGTGACTGCTCCAGTTGGTTCAATTTATACACGAACTGACGGAGGGTCAGGCACGACTCTCTACGTCAAAGAAACAGGTACTGCAAACACAGGCTGGGTAGCCAAGTAATTACTATGACAAAAACACGAGACTTAGCCGACCTGGGTGGAGGTTTCATCCAGGCTGGTACTGGTGCACAGCAGCGCACCGTTGAATCAAAGCTGCAAGATACAGTTTCAGTTAAAGACTTTGGCGCCGTTGGAGACGGTGTAACAGATGATACGGCGGCTATTCAGGCTGCTATTGATGCGGCAGAGGTTTTTGTTGTTTCGAGTACAGAATCACAGACTACTCGTAATGATTCAAACGTAGGAATTGTCTGGTTCCCACCTGGTGAATACAAAGTAACATCTACACTTATCATTAACGGGCCTGGTGTACACATCAAAGGTAGTGGAGTTACAGCTACTAAGATTAACAGTAGTAGTGACAGTAATCTATTCTACGCACGCTCTGATACGCAAACCACTACTGGGATTTTGCATAATATTGCATTTTCAGATATGTCACTCCGTGGGACTTTTACAAATCCTACTAGTGGAGCCGCTATTGCAGTAGATATAGCCAAACACGTTTATATCTACAATATCCGTTTTAATGGGTTCTATGATGATATTGTTTTTAGAGGTGTCCAAGAGCCTGCGTTAGTTCATAACTGCAACTTCTTCTCAAACAATTCAGTAACGACCGCACGGACTGGTAATGCTCACATTAAAGCTAGTGCTATACAAGTAAATTCAGGCTCAACTAACGCAATGGCTGGCCCTGACGGGGGAGGATTTTACTATGCTTACTGCGTCAATATTGTGGTGAGCAATTGTGAACTAAGAGCGGCATCTGATTTTAAAGAGCATGGTGTATTTATTGGGGCATGTGATGGATTTTATTTGTCTAATTGCCACCTTCTGAATCATGTTGATCAGGTTTCGGTTGTTAGAGGTAACACAGTCTGCCCTTGTGCAAACATACGTTTGAATAATTGTTTTTTTGATGGGGAATCCCCTACTACTAAAAGGAATCTTAATATAGCTAGTGCTCAGGCACAAGTTGGTGCGAGTTCTACTACAGACGTATGTGTATATGGGTGTAAGTTTAATGGTGTAGGTGATGCTGCTGGGGGAGTAGAAGCGTGGATTATTTGTGATGACGTAGCAGCACGAAACCTCATTGTTGATGGGTGTTACTTTGATAAAGCTAGAAATGAAACTTCAGCTGCTATTGAGTTAAAGCGCGGAGATGTTATGTGCGTTATTGCTAATAATCAATTTCTCATGGAAGATACGTTTGTACCTACAACAGTAATCCGTTCTAATGCTTCTAATGTAGCAGACACTGATCTTTTCTCACATCTAATTATTGATTCTAATAGCTTTGTCTGTAATGGTACAGCAGATCGCCCTGACTACAACATTAGATTGGCTAACGCACAGAATAAAACTGTAATTAAAAACAACTGTTATTATGCAGATTCTGGTGTTGGTGGTGATAATTTGTTGTACGATACTAAGACCTCTGGTACTACGTTTGGTAGTGGTACAACTAACAATAACATAGACATCAGTTAATTATGACAAAAAACACGTGACTTAACTACCCCTTTATCCACGTATGAAGCAACAACTAAACGTACCTTACTTCTACCAATACGATAACAAGAGCGGTACGGGATACCGAGAGTGCTTCAGCTCCTCCTGTGCCATGTTGGCGGCCTACCTGGGCAAGGTTAAGTCCGATGATGAGTACAACCTTATCCGCCAGCACTACGGGGATACTACCAGCTCCACTGCCCAGCTCGGTGCTCTTAGCCGGCTGGGCCTACACCCATCATTCCTAACAAACGGCACCGCATCCCGACTTAAAGCCGAGATCGATAAAGGTTACCCAGTAGCAGTAGGTTGGATCCACAAGGGGCGTGTAAGCGCGCCTACAGGGGGAGGACACTGGTCTGTGATCGTTGGTTACGACGACACTGGATTTCTTGTCCATGATCCTTCAGGTGAAGCCGACTTGGTTCATGGTGGATATGTGAACTACACCCAGGGTGAGTACATCCACTATTCGTACAAGAACTGGCTACAGCGTTGGGAAATTGACGGTCCTGGTACCGGGTGGTACATGACATGCAGACCCTAACATGCCTGAATACCTGATTGGGATCGCACTCTCAGCCCTGCTGGGGGGTTTCACCTTCACTCTAAAGAAGTTAGATTCAGTTGAGTCTGATGTTCTTAAGCTTGAATTGAAGATCTCAGAGACCTACGTAACAAAAGAAGAGCTCAACAGGACTATGGATGGGCTCTTCAAAACCCTTGGTCGGATGGAAGAGAAGCTAGATGCTCACGTCTTCGACGACCGAAGGAAACTAAGTCAACTCAAATGTCACTACAATGATTGAAATTCTTGGCGTCAAGCTGACCTACGAGGCCCTGGGCTTCCTGGCAGCATTTATTATCTCCGAAGTAATCGGAGTTTCAAAGCTTAAGGAGAATAGCGTCGCTCAGCTCGTAAAGAACCTGATCGATACACAACGTCCTCATCGCAAAGAAGACGACAAAGTGGTTGCTATCCGCGCTCGCGTGGAAGAGCTGCTGAATGACCTCAAAGCACTGGATGACTGAACATGGCTACAAAAATGGGGACAGAGGACCAATTTGAGTTCCTCCATGGACTGGTTACGGCAGAGTTCATCGAACGAATCCAATCGGGCCAAGCATCTACCGCAGATCTCCGGGCTGCAGTGGATTGGTTGAAAGCTAATGACATCACTGGAGTCCCTGTGGAGAACAGCCCACTTGCTGGACTTGTTGGTCTGATCCCAGAGCTTTCCTTTGATGAAGTTGCGGAGGAGATTCAATAGTGAAGACCTGCAGCATTTGTGGTGTAGAAAAGGACTTGTCTGAATTCTACTCAAGGCATAAGTTCTGCAAACCTTGTGCCACAACTAGGTCGAGGGAGAGACAGCGGAACAATCCAGATCAATGGAAAATTCAGAAGAACTACGATCTTAAAAGGAAGTATGGTATTGACCTCGATCAATTCAACACTATATTAGCTTCCCAAGATTGCTGCTGTGTTGTATGTGGGTCTATTAAATCACTAGTGGTAGACCATAATCATTCTACCGGAGATGTCCGTGGAATCCTATGTTCCAGTTGTAACGTCTCTGCAGGACGTATGGGTGATAGCCCCTCTCGCTTGAGAGCACTTGCAGATTATCTAGAAGATGTAGGTCACTATGGCTCCACGTAAATCAAAGAATCCTGGTAAATCCGCCAGGTATTACGCCTCAAATCCCAAAGCGCGAGCTAAAAAGAACGCTGCCCAGCGCAAGCGTAACAAATCAGCTAAGAACCGCAAATACCGTGCCGAGCTCAACAAAGAGCGCCGCAAACGTGGAATCTATGGTAAGGGCGGTCCTGACATGTCTCACAAGAAGAATGGCAGGATCGTAGCCGAATCACCAAAGAAGAATCGCGGACGGCAAGGTGCTAATGGCAAAACTACTAAGAAGTAATCATCATGCAAACCCCCGGTGACTATCTCTACAACATGATTGTCCTCAAAAGCAGCGATGCTAAGAGGATGTGGCGAAATGCGATATTCGAAAGAGATGGACACCGGTGTGTCTACTGCGGCTGTGACCGCAACCTGACTATTGATCATGTCCGCCCTAGATCGAAGGGTGGTCCAACAAACGCTGAGAACTGCGCGACCGCATGTCGCTCCTGCAACCAAGCAAAGGGATCCATGCAGGTCGAAGCATTCTTAAACCTACAGTTAGCATAATGGCAATCTCCAACACCCGCGAAGCTTTTCTGGCCGGTCCCTACGACGGCTACACAATTGATACTACAGCTGATACAGCCCTGGCTGCTATCACCACTTCAAGCACTGTGCGCGATGTCCTGGACATCCTGAACGGTGTGGTTCAGCGCAACCGCGTTACCACTGTGGACAGCACTGGTTACGCAACCTCTGTCCAGGTCTGATCTCATTGGGGGCTTCGGTCCCCTTCCTATAAACCCCTTAAATAAATGAGTACACTTGATGAAAGGCTCGCTCAAAGAACATCACTAGGAACATGGACATTTGACAATAGATTCAGTTACAGGGCAGGTCTAGGTAGGATCTTCAATGCTTATGGTCCTGTCATCTGCGAACTCTGCTACAACATCACAAGCCCTGGTGGCGCGTTCACTTTAAGATCAACAGGTTCTGTAAGTTACGAGGTGGACTGGGGGGATGGGTCCTCAGAGACTAGTACGTCAAACAACCTGTCGCATACTTACGCAGCTGGTGATTACATCATCAAAGTCACATCAGCTGTAGTGTATCGTCCGTATTTTAACAACAGCGGGGATGAAGACCAGATAACTAGGATCGATACCACTGACATTGACTTTGGTACTAGCCTCGCAAATGCTTGGAGGGGTGCAGCCAACATGACCGACTTTAACGCTGCTTTTGGCGTTTTTACTGGTGTGACTGACTTTAGTGGTGCTTGGCGTGCCTGCTCTGGACTAACTAGCTTCCCCTTAATTGACACTTCAACCGGGACTAACTTCTACGCTGCTTGGCGAGACTGCTCAGGCTTTACTAGTTTCCCCTTGATCGACACTTCAAGCGGGACTAACTTCTACGCTGCTTGGCAGAACTGCTCAGGCCTAACCAGCTTCCCCTTGATCGACACTTCAAGCGGTACTAGCTTTTACGCTGCTTGGTACAACTGCACAAGCCTTACAGACTTCCCAGCCAACTTCTTTGACTCCTGGACTGGCACACCAGCCAATAGTTGCTTTGATCTTGCTTGGGCCGGCTGCTCCTCCCTCACCGCCACATCCGTCGAGAACATCCTCAACAGCATTGACACCTCTGGCCAATCTGCACCTTCTTCTGATGTAGACATCACCATTGATTACAATGCAGGTTCGGGAACACCTAGCGTAGCAACTGCTGTATCCAACCTTAAGTCCCGTGGCTGGACGATTACTCTGAACGGAGTGCTTCAGTAACCTAATTTCTTTTATACTATGTCCGACAACATTAGTTACTTCTACAACGCGCTCACAGGAGATGAAATCGAGAAGCTCTCTGGTGGCAAAATAAAGCGGATGTCCCCCTATGCTGCTGCTGGTCTCATTGGCTCTTGGATGGTTGAAACAGGTAGTGATGATCTATCCAACCTAGATGTAGTTGAGAGAGGCAACAACAATAAAGGACGTGGTATCTCCCAGTACACCGATGTCCGCCGTGGACCATATGACAGGGCTAGGCAGCAGGCTATCAGCCAGGGCATTGATCCAAACAGTGCTCAGTTCCAGTTACGGTACTTTGTTGAAGAGTACATGGGTAAGCATGACCCCCCAACTGGTGAGAGCCTCATAGGCTGGTCTAGGAGCCTCGAGAACCTGCCTAAGTTCTCTTCTGTGGCCGAGGCAGCCACACACTTCACAAACAACTATTTCCGGCCATCTGAGCC
>Ga0208899_1000130_pt1 | contig 45898 bp, 66 predicted proteins | sample VirMetDEL_Nov_24_FD_184518 | JGI IMG/M metagenome (GOLD analysis project Ga0208899, IMG submission 184518) | Aqueous microbial communities from the Delaware River and Bay under freshwater to marine salinity gradient to study organic matter... | ecosystem: Environmental > Aquatic > Marine >... | reverse complement strand
CAATGGAATGTGGAATACGGCGAAAGGACTCCAGGATGCTCTATTTAACGCGAAGAAAATAACCCGAGAAGATTTGGGTATTGAGAATATAGCTGCTGACTTTGCCGATCTGAAGGGGTTGGCTAAAGTGACCAATGCTATGTTTAAAGCAATAGGGTTCAGTGATGTTGATAGGTTGGGAAAGGAAACTTTTGTAAATGCTTCATTTCGCAAATTACAAAAACAAGCTAGGGCACCCAAGGGCACTAAGACTTATAAAAAGATATACAACCAACTAAAACCTGCTTTAAAGAATGATACAGAAGCAGCCATTAAGGCGTTTGCGCGTGGAGATAAGAATAATGAGTTGGTCCGCTTTGCTTTATTCGATCAAATATCCGACTTTCAACCAATCACCCGAGCTGAAATGCCGGAAAAGTATTTGAGTAGTCCTAACGGTCGCATATTTTACACGCTAAAGAGTTTTACGATTAGGCAGTTTGATGCGTTAAGACGAGAATCTTTCGCGGAAATGCGCAAGGGTAACGTAGCTAAGGGTGCGGCTAACTTAGCTGTGCTAGGAACTTATTGGATTACGTTAGGCTCGGGGGTGGACGCAGCTAAGGATTTTATGCTTGGTAGAGACTTTAATATCCCTGATTTAGCCATTGAGAACTCATTAAAAGCAATGGGTGTTTCGCGGTGGACGATTTACCAGGGTAAAAAAGAGGGACCAGTTCAAGCAGCTGTCAATACCGTTGCTCCTCCGTTTCAGTTCTATACCGACCTGTGGAAGGATTTAGCCGATTTGACCCAGGGTGAATTTGAATTAAAGCACTCTGAAACTCTTAAATCCATTCCTATTGTGGGTAAGATAGCATACTGGCAATGGGGCAAGGGTAAAGAGAAGGAAGATAAGAAGAAACGAGAAAATCCCGGATTCTAGTAGATTATAGTTGATTCTACCCTGACGTTTCATACGTTGGTGGTATGAAACTTAATCACAATCTATTCAAGCGGGGTTCTAAGATAGTATGCCGCTGGAAAGTTCCCGGCGAGAAGGGTGAACACATTGTATCCACCGGGGAACACCATGAAAAAGGACCCGAAGCCTGGAAACGTGCTCGCGATATCCGCGACCGACTAATGGCCGGTGAGACCATTAAACCCACTTTAAAGCCCGCTGAAGGGCTTACGATTGGTCAGTTGGAGTCATACTACCTATCCTGTCCTTCGGATGCCTTATACGAGACGCGGGTAGCGAACGTCAATGCATTGAAGCGCATCCTGCGGCACTCACTGGCACTGAAAAATGTGGATAACACCTATGTCAATGCGATTAATGAGGCCGGATTAAAATACTGTCAGGATCGTCCCGTTAAGACAATATCGGTCAACAGCACCATCCTCCAAGCTCAGAGCGTGTTTTCCAAGAGGTGCATGTTGTTCTACCATCACAAGGGTATCGCTGACTTTGATGTGAGTTACTTCATGTCAATGGCACCCCTGCGTTACACAAAGGAATCCAAGCGGGTCCCGGTGGAGTTAATTAATCGGATTGACGAGTTGGCTACCACATTGACGGGTAATATGCGGCTAGCCTTTCTATTAGTGCGCCGTTGTGCGTTGCGTAATCGTGAGATATACAACCTCAAAACATCAGCACTCCATCAACACGGGGATCAATACTGGATCGACCCTAACCACACCAAGACCGGAGTGGAACGCCAGATCCCGATTTCACGGGAGCTTTACGAGGAGCTGGTAGCACCACGGGAATACGTATTAGAGGGTGATGCGCTCCAACGCCAAGCATCCGTGAACCGTCAGCTATCCAAGTGGGTTCGCGATATAGCTGGTCCCGGCTACACTAAGACCGTCTACCTTCTACGTCGACGTTGTGTAGTCGAGATGCGGGAGCAGTGGGATAATGTGATAGCGAGTAAGATCGCGGGACACTCCAAGGAAATAGCCTTCAGCGAGTATGACCATGTTCCCGAATTACCCTCACCGTTAAATTTCTCAAAAAATAGCTTGCACTCGGCTGTAGCTATCTAATAGGGTAGGTGAAATGTTACGTATTATGATTTTGCCAACTAGGAAATACGACACCACGCTAGGGTCGGGGGCTAGTCGACCTCCTACCCTGTTTGTCTCAGGGGGATTGGCAAGCTGGGTGACTCCAGTAGAGACACGATTAGCCCACGTTACGGGCTCCATTTTTCTATGTAACATCGTTAATACATAATCAATAAACATATGTCACTAAACACAGCACCGCCGCTCGCGGCACCCAAAACACAAGAGAAATACTGGAAGTTCGACCCGGTTCCCGAAACAGGACCCCAAGTCGCCGTTATCGCGGGTTACAACTTCCTGGAGAACTACACTCCCAACTATCCTGACGCTAAACTGATCGCCCAAGCGGTAGAGATGTTTTATGGCGTTAAAGCCGAGGACGGCAAATGGTTTTTCGTTAAGACCTTTCCATCTGCCTACTCCACTCACGAAAAATCCAATTACGCCAAACTCACTAAGGCGGCTACTGGTAGCCTACCGGAAGCGGGTGGCAGCGTGAACGATCTTATCGGAAAGGCTGTTATGGTCAATATCGAAAACATTGATAAGGTTGGCAAGAAGGGTAATGCCTACACGATATCAAAAATGGCCGGTGACCCTTCGCCGGTCCCCAAGGCTATGCTCAGTGCGGTCCCCGATGGTCAGGAAGCTATCGCGGAATTTAACACTGAGATCCAACGCCAGGAAGCCGAGGACTCACCTTCCGACGATCACGACGAAGTGCCCTTCTGATGCCTCTCACTCCTGCTCCCAGGCTCACCAATACCACTGCCTCCAACACGGAGGCCAGTGGCCATTGGTATGAGTTGCTCCCTAACGGCAAGACCGTTCCTCTCTACCCCGAAGGTGGGGTTTTTGGTATGCGCCAAGCGCGTGTGCTACATAAAGAGGGACGCTGTATCATGCCCAGTGTGACCACCTACTTCAAGGAACTCCATAAGGGTTACCTGCACGATGTATGGATGCCCCAACAGTGTGTGAAAGCAGCTTGGGATAATCCCGAATTGCAACATAAGGATGATTGGTTAAAGAAGGTCAAGGCCATTGCCTTCCAACAGACCGATGATGCTGCGACCTATGGCACCGCCGTTCATAAAGCACTGGAAGAGTGGTTCATGGATGGCACCGTTAGCGCGGAATATCACGCAATCGTTAAAGCCGTTCAGGAACTCTTCGATGACAACGGATGGGTAGCTGATAGACTGGAACACTGTGTGAGCAATCCCGAAGTCGGCTACGCTGGCATGTGTGATGTCATCGGTAATACTATTGACGGTCAACCGCTGGTAGTGGACTTTAAAACCCGCAAATCTAAACCCGGACTTTCGTTTGGTAAGTATAATACCGATGTCGCTCAGATAGCTGGCTACGGTGTCGCCCATTTTGGATGGGACTTTCTGGAGAAAGGTGTGGGTGCTAATGTATTAATCAGCACGACCGAGGAAGGCCGTATCGGGGCTAATATCCATAAGAACAAGGATATGCACCGACACTATGAAGCCTTTCGGGGGCTATGCTCATACTGGCAATGGACCAATAACTATTTCCCTAACGTAAAATGACATGGCACTTAACACATTTCACCTCTTCGCCGGAGCCGGAGGAGGAATCCTCGCAGACCTTTTGCTTGGACACATACCTGTCGGAGCTTGCGAAATCGAGAAATACCCAAGAGACGTATTACTCGCCAGACAACGGGACGGAATCTTACCAGCCTTCCCCATATGGGACGATGTCTGCACCCTCGACGGAAAACCCTGGAGAGGATCAGTTGATGTTCTTTGCGGAGGATTCCCCTGCCAAGACATCAGTTCGGCGGGTAAAGGAGCAGGAATTACCGGAGAGCGTTCGGGACTATGGAAGGAATATGCGCGACTCATTGGAGAGATGCGGCCTCAGTTTGTCTTTGCCGAAAACTCACCTTTGCTTCGCACTAGGGGACTTGGAGTTGTCCTCGAAGACTTGGCCGCGCTGGGGTATAATGCTAGATGGGGAATTATCGGAGCTAGGGATGTCGGTGCGCCGCATAAACGAGACCGAATGTGGGTCTTGGCCTACGCCCCAAGCGGGAGACTACAGGGGGGCGAGTCACGGAGCGAAATTCAGCCAGCGGATTGCGACTTATCTAGCATGGTCAGACGGGGAGAATTGGACTTCGGTATACCCAAACCCCACGGCCTTAGAAAAACTAATGGGGTGGCCAATTTCATGGACAGAGTTAAAGCCATCGGAAATGGACAAGTTCCGGCAGTGGCAGCAACAGCATGGAATATCCTTTCCGATGGCTTGGTCTAAAGTCGTTTTCGCGGACGAGTGCTGGGAATGCGAGTACTGCGATGATCTAATCTGCCCTGTATGCGAAGACCATTATGCAGAGTGTGATCATATAGGTCCAACAGAGGATAACGTTATTTACCACGAGGACAACAATGGCATCATGTGGGGAAAGCGGTCGCCTGAATCCTTAATTTCAACCAACCACAACACTATAATATGAAAGAACAATTTGAAGGCATACCAATTATCGACCGCGAGGACCTCGCTATACTTGAGAACTGGCGCGAGGAACGGGCCGAATACACCATCCTGGGCGGACCCCATGCGGGTATGTGGCGAGCGGTTTGCGTCCCACTTAATCTGGAGATCGAGGAGGACTACAAGGTACTCGTATCTATGGTCAAAAGCCAGACAAAAGGCACTGAACCGCGCCAATGCTTTGTCATGCGATACGACGAATCGATGCACGAATTATGGGTGGCCAAAAGGGACATCGTGGTAACGGAAAGGGAAGAGATATGAAGACAGTAATAACTGATGACGAGGGTAGAACAATCTACTACGAGAATGGAGCTAAATACGTGCGTCTGAGGGTGGGTGACACCATTGAAGCTGGAGATGAGTTTCGTGGACCTTGTCTTGATCGATGGATTAAGACCAGTGCTGAGGGATGCCAGGTGACCTTCAACCAAGAATATTACCGACGCCGCATTTGGGTGGACGAACGGGACTGGACTGACGCCGATCCCATACCGCGCAAATCCCAACCCGTCTACTCCGGTGTGATGCGTTATTTCCCCCGTGCAATGCGAGCCGTAGCTCACGGTAGTAAGATGGGTAACGATCAACACAACCCCGGCACGGAACTCCATTGGGACCGTAGTAAATCCGGTGATGAACTGGACGCCCTATCCCGTCACCTACTACAGTGTGGAACTAAAGATACCGATGGTGTCTGGCACGATACTAAAGTAGCCTGGCGTGCGTTAGCTAACCTTGAAAAATTAATGGAGGAACATGATGAGTTTGGAAACTAGTAAATACCGGTATCGCTTAGTGATACATAAAGAGGACCACGACTATCTTAATGTGGGGACCTACGATTCGCGGGAGGATGCTGAGAAAATAGCAGCGTATTTCCCCGACAATGAACCCGCTATCTATTTTGAAGAAGTGACATTGAGTGATTTCGTTGAACTCATCCAAAAGAAGGAAGAGTGCGATGTGGAAGCGGCTATCTATGAAGCGGTATTAACCCATAACCTCGCGGATACCAATGAGGATATCTATGAGTGTTACATGGAATACGGACTAGAGATGGACGAGGATGCTAGAAGGAGGCTGTTGGCATGACCGTCCACGAACAACTCGGTTACGCCGCTTATTGGGATGGCTATGACCACGATTGCATGAAACACATGCTAACCCGCCAACAATCCAATGAGTTCGTCAAGGGCTGGATAATGGCACAGGAAGAGGATACAGCACTATGACAACAATAGGAATCGACAACGGCACATCCGGCACCATCGGGATCATTAGCCCCGATGGGAGTATTTTTGAGACCACGCCGACGAAGGAGCACTTACACTACACCAAGAAAGGTGGGTTCATTAAGCGGGTGGATTTCATTAAACTGGATAGTATCCTCTTACCCCATTCCAACCGATCCAAAGCCTACATCGAGCGACCCTACACCGGGACGTTTGTGAACACTGCTGTATTAGCTGGTCGGGCTTATGAAGCCACACTAACTGCCCTGGAATCGCTTGGGATACCCTATGAGACCATTGACTCGAAGACTTGGCAAAAAGCCCTCCTACCGGGTGTTAAAGGCTCCGCTAATCTTAAAAAGGCCAGTAAATTGAAGGGTATCGAACTCTACCCGATGCACGCCAAGGCCATTAACCAACACGGGGATGCCGATGGGCTCCTCATAGCCCACTATTATAGATACCGATGAATATCCAACCATCACGCAAAAAAGAATACTTTATCGGCTACAGCGATGACACCGGATCGGGTCGCCTTTCCGTATGGGCCTACGATGCCGCTGAAGCACTATCAAAAGTATGGCAGGGTCGTCCCGGTCGGGTAGTTACCTACTGTGAGTCGCGGGGTATCAGATACGATGATTGCGCTAAACTTTTCAATACGCCGTATAAACCGTTGACATCCGATAAGAAGGATTTAGAACAGGGGGAACTATTATGAAGGTATCGAATCAATCCATGAAAAAACTAGGCTTTAAAAGATATGAAGGGGATGTCTTTGAACACAATGTGCTCGCCTCTCTTAGGTTTTCAGGGCGTCCCGAATGGGAAGATGTAGCCTATGAGATTTACGAGAAAGGCATCACAATGGGTCACAGGGAATTTAAAGAGCAAATCAGGAGGGTATTAGGAATATCATGAGCCCAGGAACCACCTCCCATCGCGTCCAAATGATGTTGGATATCGTCACTATCGCCAATGCTCTCGGCTTTCAGGCCAAGGATATACTCGGCCAGGCTAAACACCGGCAATTATCCGACGCAAGAGCCATAGCTATGGTTCTCCTGCGGGAGAAGTATCACCGGGTTACACTCGAAGACTTGGGCAAGATCTTTAACCGGCACTACACCACGCTTGTGTATGCCACACGTAAATGTAAGAGTTTGTCGGTGATGGATCGCCGATTCAGGGCACTCATCACGGATGCCCGGCTCGCACTCTATAACACCAAACAACACATCACCCATGAAAAGTAACGCTATTGACCCGCACTTAAAGACCGCAAAACGGATTCACAACTTCCTTTTACGCACCCATAATGGACATACCGACCGGCAACTGCAAAAACTTCTCGGTGCCGATGACCTTTACACCATTCGTCGCCGAACCAGTGATCTTTACCGAGATGGTAAGCTGATGGTCGTGGATTACATTGAAGAGAATGGACACCCGAACCGGGTTTGGAGGGCAGTGGTATGACTGTTGAGGAACTTATTGAAAAACTAAAGGGATACCCCAAGGATGCAACAGTGTGGGTGCTGGAAGAGTTTGAAAATGATTGGTATACGACTACGGAATTTGTAACACCAACGGAAGATCATTTTGATATACTCAATACACCCCGTGGCAAAAAAGTAGAAATAGGATTAAAATGACACCCACACCCGAAGAACTTCACGCCATCTACCGGGCGTATCCCCGACACCTGGCACCCCGCGAGGCTAAAGAGGCTATACGTAAAGCCATTCAGCGTAATGGGTTCACTGTCGATCAGGTGATGCAACTAGTTGAGGATTATAAGCAGCAACTAGAACAGCACCCGATCCCAACCAAGAGCATCCCCTATCCGTCAACCTGGTTCAATCAGGAACGATGGGACGAGGATTTTAGCGAACGCCGGGAGATGGTTATGGCTATGATCGATCAGGAGAAAGCTAATCAACCACCACCACCACCGAAATTGAACTTCTTATGAAACCTAAACATTATGAACTGGATGACACTCAAAATAGGCGACCGAATCGCTGAATACGGCTACGGTCGAAAGATAAGCTCGACGGTGAAGACCACCCCGAAGCAAGAAGGCAGTCAAATCACCTTCGAGGCTGAAACGGACAATGGACATAAGATCAAATATTTGATGACAGTCAGCCATCCTGCTTACTCACCTGACATTTATTTAGAGAACGGGGAAGCTGACTAATATGATTCACCACTCCACTGAAGCTGAAACCATCGTGATAGGGTCCGTATTTCTGGACCCTTCACTATTTATTCTAGCTGCCGATGCCGGTATCACTACCGATTCCTTCACGCCGGGTATTCATGCCCGATGTTGGGAAGCTATTGAGTATTTTGACGGGAAAGGTGAGGACCTGGAGGAACTGTTAGTAGCTGACTATATCAGTAGCAAGGGAACAAAGTGCTCTTTCGCTGATATCACCGCTATTACCGATAAAATTGAAACAACCAGTGCTTTTGAACACAGTTTAAGCCGCTTACGGGAGCTTAATCGACTCAATACCTTGACTCACTCCCTTACAGCCGCGTGTGAGGCCGTTAAACAACCCGGTTATGATTGGGCCGAGCTAGTGGATCGGGTTCAACCCTTCGTTACCGAATCCGAGGCCGTTCTTAATAGCAGTGGTGATGCTGATGCCTCCGAGGATGGTAAAGCGGTCCTGCGTATGATTGATGACATCATGGCGGGAAAGCCGGACCCTCGTAAGTTTATCAAGTCGGGTATTGCTGATCTTGACGAAAAGGCCAAGGGATACGCGTCAACTGAGATGGTGGTGATTGGAGCCAGGCCCAGCAGGGGTAAAACAGCTCTCATGAATCAATGCGTGGTCGCTAATCTAATGACCAACAAAAGGGTGGTTCTATTCTCTCTCGAAATGTCCCGGCAATCGATAATCGAATGCCTCGCGTCGATCAAATCCCAAGTCAACTCTTGGACACTGGACCGGGATCTTTATGAGAAACAAAAGAAATTTCGTGAGGGTGTTGAGTGGGTCATGGATCACCTTGATAAATCACTATTCATTTTCGATTCGAGAACAGCCAAAACCATTCAACAGATTTGCTCACGGACCAAGGCAGTTGAACAGCAGGTCAATGGATTGGATCTGATCACCGCCGATTATGCTCAGATCATCATGACGCAAGGCAGGCACAATAGCACAATTGATCGGATCAGTGAGGTAAGTCGGGAATTTAAACAGCAAATCATGTCCAGTAAATGCACCGGGATCATGTTAGCCCAATTGAATCGGGATTGCGAGAAGGAGAATCGAATCCCCAGGGCTTCCGATCTTTCCTCTTGTGGTATGCTCGAACAGGATGCTGATTTACTCCTACTCAATTCACGACCCACTAAGAATTGGGACGCTGAAACTCGCGGATTTAACGGCGGCATCGATCAATCCCAGGGCGGTCTTATGGAGTATGATCACCTGTTGGATATCGTTAAGAGAAGGCGAGGTCCTACCGGTAGCTTTCCGGCTCGGTTCGTTCCTGCTGTTACCACTTTTCATAGGGTGAGGTAAACCGACAGGTATGGCGATCTAGCCCCTTTTAGTAGGTGTTATTCGCAAGGGGTTGCGATACAATAAAGCCCGGTGGAGTCAATCTCACCGGGCTTTTCGTTGCTTAGAATAAATAAATCAGACCATCGTCCCCCAGTTCTAAATCGCAGGGGCCGTAATGCTCGCACAATGCTGTTAGTTCATCCCCTAAGTCTCCTAATTCCCTATCCCAGAATCCAGCACCATGCCCGTTTCTAGTTAGCCAAAAATCATGTGCTATTTGGCTATCTGAAGGAAAAATAGATTCATTTTCATCAGTTCTAAGAAGGGTCACCAATTCCATAAAGCCTGAGAGATCCTCATTCATTTGTTTTATAGCTTTGGTGGATAGAGAGGCGTCCATTTGGTCAAATGGAATATCTTCCCCATTTTCAGAATGACTTGATGACCATAATGCACATTCTATGTAGTCGCTTAAATTGCTTGTTTTCATAATTTTGCTTTCTTTTAGTTGATTAAAACCATCCCGCCCAGTAAACGGTACCAACATAATTCTGTCGGCTCATCCACGGATCGGGTTGATCGTTGTTAATACCTTTGGTTAAAAAGCGATCCCCGTCAATGGCAATCACCTGATGAAAATACCGGTTACCCTGGTAATCAAAGACTATTAATTGGCCCCTTTTAATAGGCCATGAGTGTTTGAATATGAGCATGGTCCTCTCACCGAAAATCGGCTTCATACTGTTACCAGTGACAAACGTGGACTGACCGCCGATGCGTTCGCGAGTTAGAATACTGGCATCAGCTATTGATTCGAGGCCAATGGAGCTGTTAGGAGTAAGGGAAACCGGTTGCGCATCCTGAGACACACAACCGGCTAGTGATAACCCTAACATTATGAAAAAGGGTTTTTTCAGGCTCATTATTGGTTTGTGTTAGTTCCAGTCTTTGCAGGGACGGCTAGAAATGTAGAAATATCCGGTTGGATCACTCATTTGATATTCTTTAAGCATTTCTCTTGCCTCTTTGAATGTTTTAAACTCGTCAACGGTTTCTAAATATTGGCCTTTTCTTTGTATGTATTTCATTATATGCTTTCTTGTTAGTTGGTTAATTAATTCATACAGCTCTACTCATGAGAACGATGATTCCTATCCACATGATAGAAACTGTGAGACCGACAAGGGCGCGCATACGTGCCCCTTCTATCCGAGATTGTTGGGTTCGGATTGGGTAGTTTTTGAGATATTTAATTACCCTGGTGTTGGTTGGTTTGTGCTTAATGGTCTTCATACTGTTGCTGCTTTCTAGGTTTTTGTTTAATTTAATTGAAACGGACACTTTGCAATAAGGTTCGATAGTTCCACTTTCAAATCCGTTGCCCTTTCACCGTGAAAGGTAGCAGCCAAGTATTGCGCTTGATTTGCGTATTTATCCTCCAGTCTTTCTTGCTCGTTAATCCTAGCAATCAATCGTTCTTTGGTTGTTTGCCATTGATGCAATGCGTTTTTTGTTTTCATAATATGATTATTATTAGTATTACGGTGATAAACCCCGATGCCAGGATAACTGACATCAGGGTATTAAAGAGGGATTCGAAGTGGGTCATTCACCAGTTCCGGTTAAAAAAGTAATAGCTGCCGGTTTCAGTATCGTAAACATCAATGAAATCATGCCGCAAATTGCAATTCCAGGAGGCTTCCCAATCGATAACAATCCAGGACGCTGTTTCTGGAACTTCCCCGCATTCTTCCGCAAGGTTTTCGGCAAAATCAGCTGGGCTATCGGCGGTTCCGTAAAATGAATCTTGGAAACTCGCTAAGGCTTCAAGTAAATCCGCGCCGGTTGCCTCAGTGAACATAGCACAGAGTTTACGATCCTCCTCCTCAAGATTGATCCATTCCCATATCTCACCGTCTATTTCACTTTCGGAATAAAGATCTTTAGGGAAGCCCTCAAAGTCCTGAAACATGAACTCCGGGTCTTTCTCATCTTTATGGAGTTCCGCGCAGGCTTCATAAAATTCCTCTTTATCGGAATAGTCTTCGAGATCCAGCCATGCACCGGCTATTGATCCAGAGCTATATTTAGCGTAAGTTCCCACGTATAAACGGGGCGTTGTTGGTGTTATTGTTTTCATAATGTGTTTTCTTTATGTGTGTTTAATAATTAGGGCTTAACTGCTCGCAGTCCTCCAATAAAGGAGAACTGAGGGAATTAAACTATAATTCTATTTCATCAACTTTCTATTATATGCTTCGATTAGATTGTCTCTCAATTGCCCAATTTCCTCCATAGAGCATTGATTTAAGTAATCCTCATCTAACATCCGGCCAACTTTCTCTGCTAATAGTTGGCAATTGGCTATGGGGCCCGATCTGTAGAATAAGGTGTATTGTTTTTCTAGGTTGTCCATAATGTTATTTTCTATTGTGCTTAATGATTAAAGATTGATACCGGAATCCATAGGAAAAAACTCAGCTCTAATTGTTTCAATTGTCTCAGGATTGCCGTTAAAAGTAATCGTGTAGTAATCACTTGCAAAGCCACAAGTTAGAGATGATTGAGAATTTAGTTCAATCATACGATTGCGAATTTCAACAGTGTCCAGATTCATATTGGCAAATCTCTTGGTTATTGGCTGTAAGGTTTTCATAATTTTATTGGTTATTGTGCTTAATGGTTTGCTTAACTGCTCGCAGTCCTCCAATAAAGGAGAACTGAGGGAATTAAGAAATCTCTGATCCGGTGTGATCACAATAAACTGGGCCATCCAGTTCGTTTGTACAGCCTAGGCCTATAATTTTCCAACCGTCGTCGCAATCAGTTTTGATAGAATCAAAAACACTTACTAGATTATCCAACACAGCCTCGTAACATAGAATGCCGCCGTCTGAGGTATAGAAAAATAGCTGATATCCACCGGGCCATGCATATTCACCTGCTCTTAAGCAGGCCTTTAGTTGATGCGTATTCTCGATCCTCCTATAGTGTTTAGCTGCTCCTACACGGATGATCTTGTCGTTCTTGTAAATGTCCCCCTCAAATGAGTAGGGAGCTGATTTGCTGGATGGGTTGTATGATTTGATGGTTTTCATGATTTCTTTGTGTTAGTGATTAAATCAGCGAATGCTTGTCCTTGAGAATGAAAACGAAGTTCTAGGAGGTCTTGCACTAAGTGTTTTCTTAGCATAATTACTAGGGATGGACAACGAAGCGTAAAGCAGCGTGGAGTCCTTGATGGCTGATACTGATTTTAATTCTCCCCATCGGTCGGAAGTCTCACTGGTTCTATAGTGAGGATATTTACTCCACAGATTAACGCAGTGCTCGAATCTTTTTTGTGCTTTTGTGTTTTTCATGATGCCTACAACTTACGACTAAAGGATCGATACTCAAGTAAAATATGAATAGTAAATTGTAAGCTACTATAAAACAACGAGTTAAAGTAGATAATATTTTGGGGTTCAACCCGGTCCACCCAGGTTGGCTGGTAAAACCACCCTATTTGACAAGGCCTTTTCTTTCGTATGCAATGGTTAACATGAAGGGCAACTTAACCGACAAAGCCGAAACGACACTCATTAACCTAGCAAACCAAAATGCCCTAGCGTCCATTGAATCCGGGAACTGGGAGAATGACGTAGTAAAACAGGCTGAATTGGTGGCATTGCAAGCTCTTACAATGATAGGGGATAGAATGGAGGACATTAATCCTAATCACTGGACTAGAACCGCTACAGAGGCCTTTGGGATAGCTCAGACCTTAAAGGGAAAACCTAGTAGGATGAGTGCAACGCTGGGAGTGACGGTTGACGGGAAGGACTTGGGACGTGAAGAGCTGGTGAAACTCGTTTCCAGTGCATCATCAAAAGAAATTACCGATCAACCAGGTGAACCGGAATACATGACAAAAATGTCAGGTGTTAAGACTGGTCACAATGCACCGACTGTTATTCAATCAAGTGAGGATGATATAGAGATCATTGATGTGCAAGCGGTTACGGAACCGGATGCAAGGGACTAGTCCGCCGGAACCCATGGATTGCACCAAAAACAACGCAAAAACCACCGCTCGACAGCAGACGGGAGGAGGGGGTCGCGAAATCCCCGCACGTATTTATATTAGTATTCCTTAACCCACACAGAATTTTTCTCTACCAGAAATCAGTATCCATGGCACAACTACAACTAGTCCACTGTAATCAAGTTGGCGATATCGGCGAGAAGACCTTTGAACTGGAGTGTTTCAAACGCGGTATAGACTTTTGGGTCCCTAGCAGTAGCAACACGGTGGACGTGGATTACGCTATTGTGGTTAATGGTCAATTCAGGACGGTGCAGGTAAAGGCTACTAGTGGTCCCTCTACTTACGATACCGGGTCCAAAAGCTTACAACGAGCATTCAAACTAGGACCCAAGCGCAACTTTGATATTCTGGCATGTTACTGCATGGATGATAACCTTTGGTGGATCACGGACAACATTGATGAACTCCCAACTACATTGAAAATAGCAACACCCAAAAGCAAATGGAACAAATACCTGAACAACTGGAGCATACTGCAAGGCAGCTAGAAGCGAAGCTGGACGCTCTTAAAGCGGCTAACAGCGGCAGCAAGGAACACAAGGCTGACCTTATACGTCGGGCCAACGAGATGCGTCGTTTAAAAGGACAACTCAAGCAGGAGGAGATAGCTATAGCAGCCGGAGTCCCGCGATTGGCTCACGTTGATATGGTTTACTACGACAGCTATCAGGCTTATGTATTGAAGGACCTTCCCAACCGGGCGTTACGTTTAATACGAGTATTCGATGAGGATGGTGAGATACTGGAGGATGAGGCTATTTTGCAGTTGGGTTACAACGACCGTAATCGTTTCCCTTATAAGACTAACCTATATGTGGAACCGAGTTGGCGTTCCGCGGGTAAGTGGGAATTGGTGGGAATCTATAATTGGAAGAATGTGAGGATAGGATGACTAGAACGAAGAGTTTAGAACTATCCAATGGTATGCTGACCTATACAGACTCATGGGACACTGAATTTCAAATTATTAAAGCGGATCTCATTTTGGGGGCCAGAATGGATCACGGTGGACTTGATCTCTATATAAGGGATTCGGGGTTCACTCCCCTCATAAAATGTGGTTGTGGCGAATATGATTTCGTGACCCATGCTTTTGAAAAGATCGGCGAGATGATTCATTCAGAAACAAAACCGTATTATCAGGACGGATGGGTAATCACCGCATGATCCCCTACGTCAACATTCTTGGTAACGAGTATTCGATATTCTGGTATCAAAAGGAAATCCCATCCTGTGACGATGAATGGGGTCAATGCCAGAAGGACGAGCGTATTATCAGTATTCGTATTCACCGCGATCCGGTATTCACCCTGGACACTCTATTACATGAGATCATGCACGCTATATGGTATGAGTATCAGATGAATGAGGATGGTGAGGCTGAAGAGGCTGTAGTGGGTAAGTTGTCGAGTGGTATGGTCAAGGTATTGGCCGCGAATCCCGAATTAGTGAAGTTTATCAAGAGATCCCTACATGGCTAAAATAACCTACACCGATGAGGTCCCGATAGACTTTGGGGTCCCCTATGAAGCTATGGTGGATGGGGAAAGGAATCTTCTATCCGCTTACCCGATACCGGAGAGTGAAGCGTGGCAGCTACCCACTGAGTCGTTAAAGATGGCCCTAGCGTGGCAGGAGGCCCGTGAGGACCTTATGAGCCGTGATCCGATAGCGTATGGCTGGACCTTTGAGCGGTGGCGTGCGATTATTGATGAGTGGGATAAATACGCTATTCATGTGATATATGGTGGGAACCGGAGTTCCAAGAGCACATTCTGCGCTAGGCTATGTGTGTTCATGGCTATTAACATCCCCGAAGCGGAAATCCGGTGTTGGTCGGTTAATGAGCAATCCAGTATCAATGATCAGCAGCGTATGATATGGGATGCCCTGCCGGAGCATTATAAGAAGCTACCCAAGGCCAAGGGTGATAACTGGTCAGTCCAGTATAGTCAGAAGAATGGCTTTTCGGGACGTAAGTTGATTCTCCCACCGCGTGATGGTATTGGCAAGGGTAGTATTATTCACTTTCAGAACTACCGGTCCTATATGCTGGACCCGCAGGTGGCCGAGGGTTGGAAGGCTCATATAGTATGGGCCGATGAGGAATTACCCCAATCGCTGTTCGAGACGTTGATATTCCGTATCAGTGATTACCGTGGTAGAATACTGTTATCCTTTACGACCCTCCAGGGCTGGACTAGCCTGATACACGATATCAATGCGGGTGCTACTACGTTAAAGCGGCGTAAGAGTCATCTATTGAACGAATGGCTCCCCTATGAGCAACTGAGCAAGAACCGCAAACGGTGTAAGATCTGGTATTTCTGGACAGCGGATAATCCTTACATTCCGGGTGATATGCTGGATGATTTGAAGGCACGACCCCGTGAGGAACAGTTGGCCCGCGCTCATGGGATATGCGTTAAGAGTTCCACTACTAAGTTCCCGAAGTTCAATCGGCGGGTTCATGTTATACCCCATAAGGATTTACCGTGGATTGATAAGCCCAACATGGTGGTCACCCACTATCAGACCTTGGACCCGGCGGGTAAGAAGCCCTGGGTATGGCTGTATGCGGGTGTAACGGCATCGATTGATGATGATATGCCTAACATTTATATATGGGCTGAGTTCCCTGACAGGAGCTACGGTCCTTGGGGTATTACTGATGAATCACCGAAAGGCAAAGCTGGTGATGCTATGAAGTCGTTAGGATGGGGTATATTGCGATACGCTACTCAGATGGATGCGATGGAAGCGGGTATAGAGATATTTGAGAGGGGTATTGATAAGCGGTTCGCTAATACCACCCATACCGGTAGAGACGGTGATACCCGGTTATTGGAAGAGTTACTGCGTGAGGGACTCCGGTATGTGACTCCCATTACTAAGCGTGTAGATATGCGTAATGAGATCGAATTGGGTATCCAGGCCATCAATGATTTTCTCAATTACGATGAATCACGGGAGTTGGATTCGACCAACATGCCCCACCTTTACATATCGGATCGGTGCGAGAACCTTATAGAGTGTATGGAGAATTATACGGATGAGGGTGGCCACGATGAGGTGTGGAAGGATTACATTGACTGTGTTAGAATACTATTAGAGATCAATCCCCGTGTGGTGGATTGGTCAACGGTGCCGACCGGTCGGCGTGGGCCGAGAGGGTATTAACGTAGTGTTCTGCTCTAAAGTTTCGATAGTTCCTGAGCTGCCACATATACTGCAAGGCTCTTGGTCTTGAATCCCGCATCCACCCCAGCATCCTCCAGATGGCGAAAGGTTCCCGCAGCATCTTTGCGTGACAAAATAGCCGTCACCGTTGCATTCTGGACACTCCCGCAGAACTATGCGGTTCACGTTAATGCCTTCTCTCGTCATAATAAATCCACCCTACTACCCCTCCATTAACCACGTCAACTAAAAAGTTTGACAACCCCCTATAAAGTCCCCTAGCCTATCACAATGCCAACAGTATCACTACAGTTTGAAATACCGAGGGAACAAGATTCCTTTGACGATGCACAGATGGGGACGGTATACCGTGCTCTCTTGGAAGATATCTTTGATTACATCACGGCTAGTAGTAGTTATTCGACCACCATTGGTTTTAAGCGGCTGGTGAACGAGCTGGATTTACTGGCACAACGTCACGGGTGTGATGACCTAGCTGACAAGTTGGAGTTACGCCCGGTGGGGGATGAGGAGTTATGAAGGCTTTTTTAACATACATAGTGATAGGTTGCCTATCGTTTCAGAGTATAATAGAATTAATCCATGGCAATCATTCAATGGGTATGGTTTTATGTGGCTTGGTTGTGATTATGAATTATGTAATGGAAGATAACTAGTGCTATCCCGCGAATCCATCACCGGTAACCGTATCGCCCAACTCTACCGACTGGAGGGACCCCGGACACGTTATCGTTCCAGTCGGCCCCGTGAGAATGTACACTTTCGGGTAATGCCACGGACACTGGAGTTGCTGAACTGGCTGGCTTATAAGGGCTGGGTATTTATTGGCTGTGAAGCTAATCCCGGCAGAGTTATTGATTACGTATCCCGCCGGTTCTTTTGTAGCTTCTGCACCCATAAGGTGAATGGTGTCCGTCAAAAGCGCAAGAGTCCCTATAAGGATTATGCCTGTCAGTGGTTGTCCACGAAAGAGATACTGGATCTACTGGTGGATTACGGTTGGGGTGCGAACCGGGGTAGGGTCTTGGACTTTATCACAGCCTGGGCCTACGGTTATGAGGGTGGAAAGATGAGGTGTTACTAATATGAAAACAGACTTACTAGACATACGTAATATGGACTGCATGGATCTGATGCGGGAATATCCTGACAAGCACTTTGATCTGGCTATTGTGGACCCGCCTTATGGGATTGGTGATAAGTTATCAATCGGTGGATGTAAGTCTCCAAATAGAATGCAAGAGCTTTATAATTCAGGAAATTGGAACGATGTAGCGCCGACAGCAGAATACTTTATTGAGCTTTCGCGGGTAAGTAAGAATCAAATTATATGGGGGGGGAACTATTTTAACCTACCACCGACAAGGGGATTTGCGATTTGGGATAAGGTTAAGTTTGCAAGCAACTACTCACAGTGCGAATACGCATGGACTTCATTTGACTGTATAGCAAAAATATATAAGTTTTGCTCAAATGGAGGATTCGTGGTTTCGGCACTCAATAAGAAGATTCACCCGACACAAAAGCCAGTAGAATTATACGACTGGCTCCTACGCAACTACGCGAAGGAAGGCGACACTATTCTGGACACACACCTTGGAAGCGGCTCACACGCCATAGCCTGTCATTATGCCGGACTACACCTAACAGCCTGTGAACTAGACGAGGACTATTACAAATCCGCTTGTGAACGCATTAAACGCGAAACAGCGCAACAGACATTATTTTAATGACCACCATTATCCAACCCAACCAACCCGGCATCTGGCTCCGTTATGTGGCCTATGATGAGCCGCGTGTTGATCCCGTGACCGTTAATGACATTGACGGTGATAACCTACTGGTAACGGTGTATCCCCAAAAGGGGGTAAGACTACTGACCGTTATCGACCAATCCGAATTTGAACCGATACCGCAATAATAGGACAATGAACGGCAAAGGCGACACACAACGACCCCTGAACACTAAATACTGCACCGAGAAGGAATTGGCTGACCGGTGGGATCGGGTGTTTAAGAAGAAAGAGCCGGTTGACAGTAAAGTGATTCGGGGTAAAAAAGGTTAATATCTGGCAAATTTCACCTTCACTTTGTATTTCTGTGCCAGGTGATTAAGCGTCCCTATTTTTAGGTCATGTAGGAACTCGTAGCTATAACCGGTTGCTGCGGCTAACTTCTCTACATTCTTCTTCTTCATTTGCCAATAAGCCCTGGGTGTGATCCGGGTTTTTTTGGTCTTTCGGGGTTTTTCCTTACTCTTCTTTTTAAGATGATCCTTAGCGTGTTCCGCTTCATGGCATTTACGGCAGAGTAATTCGAGGTCCGACATTAGTTCTCTACCTAATCGGCTATAACAGCGGTGATGAACATCAGTAGCAAACCGGTCACATCTATTACATACTTTACCATAATGTAAAAACGCGGTTCTACGTTGATTACTCCAGTGATCACTGAGTAAGTATGCTTGATATTCTTTTTTATTCATCTTGTTCAGAAGTTATTGCCGAAGCCCTGTGGCCAACCAAATAGCAACTTTTAGACACGCAGACATAGAGGTATCTAAGACTAAGAGTTTACTTAATCTGAAGGGATCATAAATCCCCTTGCAAAAAGGCAAACCGAGTTGTTCTCAGTTCGTATAGGTTCGCTCCATATGCCGAATGCCCCTTAGTCTTTAGGTTTTTTGCAACACCCAGCCACTCAAGTTGTCAGAATCACTGGGATTTATAATCGGAGGACGTTAGCCTTTAATACTGGAGGTTTCCAGGCACTCCTCGCCTTAAAAAGAACTATAACCACCAATCAATCAGAAAATTGACACCTTGTCAAGTCGGGTGTTTTTCACCCTATTTGACACATCAGTCTCAATAAGCTAATGTTTGCTCTTATATTATTTAATATAGAGTGGACTACGAGAAACGGGAATATCTTTACAGCAAGCCAGACGTTACCTGGTTAACCGAAACCTACGAGGAAACCGTATCGGACCTCAGTGGTTACCGGCAACAGATGGCTAAGAACGCCAACGTGCGTTTCTGTAAATGGGTCGGTCAATCCGACGACGGACGCAAGAATGGCGACGATGCTTACCCTTGGCCGGGTGCCTCGGATATCCGGTTCCCTCTCATTGATGACCTTTGTAATACGGAAGCCGCTTACCTGACTGAAGCTGAAAGACGCTCCAGTATGATCGGTGTTCCGGTCGAGGGTGGTGATACCCTGCGAGCCAAGCTGGTAGCTAACTTCATGAAGTGGATGACCCGATCTCAAATGACGGAGTTACCGGATGAAGTGGAATTAGCGGCTAATTACTGGGCTGAAAAGGGTGGTTTGGTAGTAGGAACCTTTTGGGACCGACGCAGCTCCGAGTGGGCTGAAAAGGTAGATTTACAAGACATAGCACGATCACTCATGGAACAAGGTATGGACCCGTCCGTATTGATGGACCCCATGTTTGACGAAGAATTTAGGCAACTTCTCCAAAGCAATTATCCAGATGCGGGAGACGCAAAGATCGCCAAAGCGATAACAGAATTGCGAGAAACCGGAGAAGCCGAACTGCCACGCAAAGGACTCACGGTCAATCGACCGTGTGTCCGTGTTTTCAGAAAGGGTGAGGATATTATCTACCCTAAATCTGCTGCGAACATCCAACGCGCACCTTTTGTATTCCGGGTGGAATATAAGACGCCTCAAGAAATACAGGAGTATGCTAACGACGATGGTTGGGATAAGCGGTGGGCAACGAAGGTTATTGATAAATGCCGAGGCATGGACACGACCGAATGGGAATCCTACGAGAGAAGTCGGGATCGGTTCGGGGTAAACTTCGACGAGGGTGATGATGATGGGTTGATCAAGGTGGTGTGGTGTTACCAGCGACTCATTAAGAATGGTATACTGGGAATCTATGAGACCATATTCTGCCCGGAATATACTCCCCGCGAGGGACCGTCAGTAGCTAAACACGGATTATGCCCGTATCGCTTAAAGGGTGATTACCCCTTCGAGGACTTTTGCCGGGAGAAATCCTCACGTCAGAGTTTAAATTCCCGTGGTATACCCGATAATGCGGGTGATTTTCAGAAGATCGGCAAGGCTTACCTGGATGGCGAGATTGATCGTCAGTCACTAGCCATCGATCCACCCTTTGAATATGTGATTGGCCGTCAAGTCCCTGAACGGGGACCCGGAGCCATGTGGCCAGTATCCCGTCGTGGTGAAGCTGGTTACGGTGATGTCCCCAAGTTCGATCCCGCATCCCGCGATATGCGTGAGTGGTTGATAGATTTGACCCGTAATTACGTGGGACTAACTACCGATCAGGAACACGCCAATGAGGTTCGGGCCAAGAAGCAAGCTAACATCAATAAATGGCTGCGCTGCTGGCGTAATGTCTACCGTAAGGTGTTCTGGTTATACCAGCAATACGGTGATGAGGTTATTACTTTTAGAGTCATGGGGTCAAATACAGTAGCCCCTGAAGAATTTCACAAGAATCCCGGTGAGGATTACGATTTTTATTTAGATTTTGATGCACTGTCGCAAGAGCCGGAGTTACAACAACAGAAGATTAAGGCGGCAATTGAGCTTTTTTCTGCTGCTGACCGCAACGGTCGTGGGGATTGGGATCAACTCCTTCAGAAAGGTGTAGAGATCATTGATCCTACATGGGCTGAGAGTATGATTAAGCCGGAAGAACAGGCCACCCAGGACGAGGTTAAACAAGAGCGTGAGATGCTGATGCAGATGTTCTCCGGTATGGATGTTGATCTACCGGAACAGGGCGTTAACACCCAACTCCGCAAGCAGGTAGTTAATGCATTCGTTCAGGGAACCGAAGAAATACCGGCTACCGACATCCAGGCTCGATTACAGAACGAGGAAGATCCGTTCAAGATGCGACTGGAGAAACACATGAAGCAATTGGAGTTTATCGATCAGCAGCGTGAGAACGCACAGATAGGTAGACTGGGAACTAACCCCGGTAACATGAACGCACGATGATGAAACGCAATCGATATCGCCGAACCCTGAAAGAGACACAGACGCAACTGAAAGATGCGCTGATGAAACTCCAGGTGAATCCAGAATTTGAAGTATTTTTAGACCTCATGCGTGAGGGCAGGGACCGTTTTTACAGAGAGGCATGTCAGCCGGGGATAACCCAAAAGGATCAGGATAAATTTCTTGGTGCTGCTGAATTTGCCGATCAAACGATAACTAACGCAACACAGGTTACTGACACCTAAAGTCAGGGTATGGAAAACGAAACTATGGTTGACGCCGCACCAGAAGCGACGGGCGAGACAAACGTGGAAGTCTCAAGTAAACCCACGGGAAATAAGAGTGTAAAAGATGTTGAGACAATGTTCTCAATAAGCACTCCACAAGACGCACCGGAAGAGACCCCGGATACTAGCGACGATGAAGTCGAGGAACCCGCTAGTATAACGGAGGAGGAAACCGAGCCAGAAGTTGAGGAGGCAACCGAGGAAACCGAGGAAACCGAATCAACCGAAGAAGAAGAAGAAAGTTCTTTGAAAGACGACAATGAACCTGAGTGGTTTAAAAAGCGTATCAATAAGATCACGGCTCAACGCAAGGAAGCCGAGGAAAAGATTGCTGCGCTGGAAGCTAAACTACAAGAGGTATCGGATGAGCCACAAAAGGTAGCGACCGTTGAAACTATCACCGATGTGAAAGCATTGGAGAAACTGGAACAGGATGCACTAGATGCAGAGGACCAGGTTGACGCGATACTGGATGAGGAACCGGAATATAACAGTGATGGGGATGCTTACTGGAAGGTTGGCGATAAGGAGTTAAGCAAGAGTGATCTGATTAACATCCGTAAAAACGCACGCCAGACGTTAAGAGCAATACCAAAACGGAAGAACTTTGTAGCTGAACAATCCAAAGCAAATGAAGCCGTAGACAGTCTACCGTTCTTTTCCGACCCGGAAGATCCGTATTATGAGTTGGCACAAGCCACGCTAAAGCAACCGATCTATACTGAGTTAGCCTCAAAGATCCCGGACGCTAAAGCGGCAGTAGCACTCATGGTCCGTGGTAAAATGGCGATTGATGCTGAACAAGCGGAAGCTAAAAAGAAAACGGCCAAGAAAACCGTAATCAAAAGCACGCCACCGAAAGCCCCCGCTGATACCGGAACCGTAGCACCAGCCTCCACCCCTGAGGATCAAAGTCGTAAAAGTCGAAGAAAACTTCTAAAATCTGGCAACGTCAACCGCAAGCAAGCGGTAGATTTATTCAGTTAAACATAGGTTCTTTCGCTCTAACTAACTAAAATAGAGGAGATAATATTATGGCAGGAGCCACTACATACGGTGACGGGTCCACTCTCAACCGAGAGGACCTCAAGGACCTACTAACAGTATACGAGCCACAGATGACGCCTATCACGACGTTAGCTGGTAAGGCAGATGCGCCACAGGCACTATTCACGGAATGGGGTTTGGATGCGTATGACACACCTGAGTTCGTCGCACAAGAAGAGGGTAGCGATGTTTCTAACTTTGATAACAAGGCTAAGAACCGCGAGCGGGTAGGCAACCAACAAGAGAAGCTACGTCGGACTTGGATGGTTACCGAAGAACAGGAAAAGACCAAGACCGCTGGAGTTAAGGACGAAGTAGCTTATGCGAAAAGTCGTTGCTTTTTGGAAATGAAACGGGATGCGGAATCGCTGATCGCTTCTGATCAGGAAATGCAGTCCTCTAATCCTACTAAACTTCGTGCGTTGGGAACATGGATTCAAACCGCAGCACAATCGGTTAACCCGGTTCCAGCTGCTTACCGTTCACCCGTTGGACACATCAATACGACTGCTACTGGATCACTCACTGATGATGACCTTAACGGGGTTATGCAGTCCTTGTTTGAACAAGGTGGAAACGATATGGCACGTTACACGTTGGTAGCTGGTCCTGCATTGCGCTCGGCTATTACCAACCTACAGCGTTCCGTTGGCGGTGGTGCTGGTAACCCCTACACCATTAACCAGGATGCCAAAGAGCACAATATTACGCTCAAGGTTGACGAATACATGGGTGACTATGGTAGAATCTTCGTCGTTCCTACGTTGTTCAATGGACGGACTTCCGGTGGTTCTCTGACTGACCAAGCGAAAGCGCGTGGTTACCTTATTGATCCAGACATGATCGACCTGCTCTATATGTCATCTCCTGAGATGAAAGAGTTGGAAGATCAGGGTGCTGGTAAACGCGGATATGCTAAAATGATTTTCTCACTTTGCGTGAAGAGTCCTTTGGCACTCGGCAAATTCTCTGCAACCAGCTAATAGAAAGGTTTAAAACATGGCTGATCAAACAACTACAGTTTCAAGACTGAAACGCCTGCCGGAAAATTCGGCATTCACCCACGGAGTTAAAGTTAAGTACTCTGACATCAACGATTCCGCATGGACGACCGATGGAGATACAGTATCAGTAGAGTTTACTGGTTCTGACCTTCCTACGAAGTATGTTGTGACTCGCGCTGTTGCCGACGTAACTACCGCTTTTGCTACCGATGGCACGCTCACTTACGAGCTGGGCACCGATGGTGACCCCAATAACTTCCTAACGTCAACGGACGCTAAAACGGCTGGTGTAGAAATCGCCGCTGTTGGTGCCGCACCCGTCACGTTAGCTGGTTCCTTTGGTTCCGCTGGAGACGACATTATGTTGCGCTTCACGACCCAAGGTGCAACCGGAGCACCTGCGGATATTACCGCTGGTGAGATCGTTGTCCTGTTGGAAATACTGGACATCAGTGAACAAGCCATAGGGCTTTAATTACAGTTTTAGCGGGTGGGGCTAATACCTCACCCGCTTTACCTATTATGTTAATACAAATCGATAAGTCACAAGAGCGAGAGGAATACCAGCACAAGAAGTTCATGGAATACTTCTATGAGGTTGTTAAGAACGGTATGACCAAATCAAACTACGATTATCTGAAGCGTAGAAGCAAGGAACTGGGAATATCCAATCAGCAATCAGCGGGTTGGATCGAAGGACTGGGCCAGAAGGTAGCATCCTACGATGCCGAACAATGGTTCCGCGCCCAACAGCATGACCGCTATCATTGGAGAGATGAGAGCACTATTAAGCAATACAAGCAAGATAACCCGGAGGTAGTCATACGTCAGTGATACTATGATACTAGCCCCCGATCTTATCAAGGCCCGGACGCTATTCGCGGATGCCGGACCCGCACCCAACCCCGCTCACACGATGACGATTCGTGACAGTGGATGGATGTTTATTGATATGGAATGGGTGGATGAATCGGGTAAATGGAATGACCCCTGTATTTTACAGCGGTCAACCGATGGCACTTGGCCAACCGTCAACCTGGCAGCCGCTCAGGATATTGACACTAATTTTATTTGGGTAGGGATACGTGAAGCCAATCGTTACATCGATTTAGGTCTTACCGCTAATACCACTTACGAATACCGGGCCTGTTACGTCACTAATTATGATGCCGTAACCCGCGCTGGTGCAACAGCAACTTATACGGATTGGCAATACGGTGGTGCGACTACGGACGCTATATCGGAGACTAACTACAATGTGGTTACCGATTTCGGAGCCGATAACACTGGGGCAACTAATAGTTGGGCCGCTTTCCAATCCGCATTTTCCACCATTCGGGGTAACGCTAATAAGTGTAACTTACGTTGCCCGGCTGGAACTTACCTGATTTACCCCACCGATCCGGCGGTAACTTGGGATGGATCATATTTAAAAGTCACTAATGGACAAACATTCGCAGGAGCCTTCATTACGGGTGATATGTCAAATACTGTTATCTACGGTGATGTGGATGGCAGTGGGAATCCTACTACTTTTTTTACTTGCCGACTGTGGGCTAATCGCCCCGGAACTGACTTCCTGACCGTATTGAAAAACGCTGGAGGGAATCCGGCAGTTGATTCCGATATTTACCAGGGACCCAGTGGAACCGACGAGTATTACGGCATCAAAAGGTATTCATTCTGGCGCGTTGACGAGGGGGTAGAGAATATCGAACTCAAGGACGTTGACATTGATATGACATCCAATCCCGTATCAACGGGGAAGCGGTGGTATACCTTCGATGAATTACGTTACCAGTGGGATATTAGCCAGAAGCTAGTAAGAGGCAACGATGTTAATGCTCGCAACATATTGTTAACCAATGTTCGTGCACGTAACATCCGTGGGGAGATAGCTTACTGGGGTGGATTAGAGTTCTCTGGTAAGTTCAAGCTAGTGGATTGTGTTTTCTCACAGTCCAATAGTTCGATCACCAGTATGTCGGCGGGTGTGGAATTTGAGAACTGCACGTTCAGTGATTTCTCTAATGCAGGGGTGGAAAACTCCCCTCACTCTCTTAGTGGTGATAATGCGACTGGGTCTCAATTAGTCAGTACTTTTAACGGGTTAGCCTTTTATCAGGATTCTATCATTCGCGGTTGCACGTTCAACTGTCTGGATCAATCGGTATCCGGGGTAATGAAAGACTTATCCGATTTAGCAACAGCGGAGAACGCCTTTAGTGGTATACATATATTTAATCAGGTAGGAACATTTCAAACCGTCACTGACTGCACAGTTGAGAACTTTGGTGAAACGGGGATTGCCCCTTGGTATGAGTGCTTTAACGCCTTTTACAATAACATCACCATCGAGAATCCTACTGACAGTAGTGGTGCGTTTTTAAGTGTTATCCCCAAAGCGGAATCACTCTACAAGCTATCGGGAGGCATGGATTACGTTTACCTGAATAAGATTACGTTCGACATGGGAACGAGTGACATGGGTAACGGGGGTGGACTGATTAAGAATTTTAGCAACATCAATTGCCAGGATAACTACATCTTGGATAATATTGTGATTAACGGTAATGGTCAGACGGCTACCCGTATCATACAGGACCAGCATACTAACGCTAGCGGCAGGGCCAACTACAAGATGCGTGATTGGTCCGTGTCTAGTTTATCGACAGATGAGTTTAGTATGTTCATTAACTTGAATAACCCGGATTCTACGTTACCCCTCCCTCTATATGAGGACTTTGCTGCATTATGGCACGCACAGACCGTTTCGGGAACCTCATCCTCACTGGAAGTCGAGTGGGGGCAAACCAAGATCCAGAACAACGGCGAGACCGTATATAGCATAACTGGTATCAGTAATCTCGATAAACATAAGGTGGGTTCTTATCTTAAATTTCGTCCCTACAACACGGGACATACTATTACGTTCCAGCCAAACTCGTCTTGGAACAATTTCAGTCAATCCTACAGTATTACGAGTTCACAGGTATTAACTTGTCGTGTGGTCACCGTAGGTAGCAACAAACTTCAATACGTCAGTTTAGCATGAGCTTTGATTTAAGACAATCCACGGCACGTTACATCAACATTGGCCCATTCGTCGATGTTAGTGATGCTGCAACCAACGAAACCGGATTAGCCGGTTCCATGACCGTTAAGCTGGCTAAATACGGTGGTGCCTTGGGCGCACGTAATAGTTCGACGGCTATCAGTTATGATGCTGATGGATTTTACCGTGTGCATCTTGATGCTACGGATACGAATACCGCTGGTGACCTAGTTGTATCAGTTAGTGCTCCGGCGACCCATCTTCATGTGGTTTATAGCTACAAGGTATTACCCGCTAATGTATTTGATTCACTCTATTCATCCGATAAACTCCAGGTCGATGTCACTCAATGTGCCGGATCAGCAGTATCGGGTGTAGCTGACTTTAAAGCGACCGGATCTGGACTCACGTTTGACTACACTACGGACACCGTAACGCTGGCCGCCGCCACACATACGGGGGCTGTCATTCCTACCGTTACCACTGTTACTAATGGTTTAACGCCGGGTAACGTAACGGTAGGTGGATTCACTCAAGCGGCTTTAGCCGAGATGGTAACCGATGATACTGGTGAAACGGTAGCAGCGGCGGGATCAGTAGCAAAGATAGCACAAGGATCAGCCGGTGGTAACGTAACCGTGGGAGCCATGACTACAGCCGCCTTAGCACAGTTCGCCACTGATGATACGGGTGAAACCGTAGCAGTAGCGGGGTCAGTCGCGAAACTGGCCGATGCCACCAGCAACACTGGATCGGGTGCCATCGAAGAAGTCATTACAATATCCGATGCCCTCTCGAATCCGCTGGATGGCGTTGAAGTATGGATCACGACCGATGTTGCTGGAACCAATGTAGTAGCGGGAACCCTGACAACCAACGCTAGTGGTCAAGCCACTTTCATGTTGGACGCTGGAACCTACTACGTGTGGATGCAGCGAACCAGTTACAACTTCGATAACCCTCAAACCCTGGTAGTTAGCTAATGGCCACATACACCGGAACAGAAGCCACTAACACAGCGGTAGTCCCTTACTACCAAACAAGGACCTATCGTGATTTGCTCTATGCTATTTCGCGTTTAACGGGGATAACACCGGCTCGTTTACTCAATGATGATGCGCTGGCCATACGGGACTACATCAACTCAGCATTACGCACCAGTTGGGAATACTATCCTTGGGCACCCTTAATGAGCGTTACCAGTGATACGGTAGCTAATTTGGATAACTACGCTGAGTATGACCTGTTCAGCATTTCCAAATATGACCCGCGTGTTAAGCGGTGGCCCACTTACTATGGTTTTTCCGAGGATTCCGGTGGTCTTAATCTACTGGATGATCTAGCTACGACGACGACTGTATACCTGAAGTATCGGCAGCGGTTCTACCCGTTCGATGGTATCGAGCATTCGTTGGCCGAATCCTATTCCAACGGTGATATGGTTTATGACTCTACGACTCTGGATTACTATCGGTCATTGGCGGATTCTAATTTGGGTCATGAGGTAACCGAAACCGCATGGTGGGATCGCCGTGAAATACCGGCATTCCTATTTGAACACGCACGGCTCTCTGTTGTGGCTGATATCAGGGAAGCCGAGGGGGAAACTAATAAGGCTATGATCCTACGACGGCAAGCGGATAGGGCAAGGGACTTGGAAATAGAAAAATGGGAACGACAAAAGAATCAACAAATACGACCCCCCGTTAGGGTCCGATCAGGAGGATAAATTTATGAAGAAACAATTAAAACTTTTAGCAGTATTAACACTAGCCGTCAGCATACCCCTAGCGGTATGGGCAGCTAACGCAGCCGGGACTTTAACCGCTGATGGTAACACGGATATTGACTGGCGACCGGGCACGAAAGGTTCCATTGGTTTCTCCGGTGACTTTGGTGGTGGCACGGTAACCGTATTTTATCTAGTGGGCGATACCTATGTGGCTTTTAAGAACACATCCGGTGCGATCTCTTATACCGATGATGATGGTTTTTCCTTCGATGGTGTGCCCGGATCATCCATCCGTATTACTTTGGCCAGTTCCACTTCACCCGACATTGACTACGTGGTCAGGGAAGAACGATAATGAAACGCAAAGCATTGATTGTAGCCCTGCTATTGGGCGTAGGAGGCGTCCTGATAGGTCAGACGGCCAGACACCTAGCTAGACCATTAGCGAGGCCCATCGTGAGCACGTTAGTAACAGACGAAGGAACAGCAGCGGCAGGCCCAGTGAATGCTTATTTACAGCCAGGAGGCGTAGACTATTACTTGCAACCAGGCGGAACCGAATACTACTTACAACCATGAAAAAACTATTCTTAATCTTGGCTCTCATACCGAGCTTACTTGTGGGAGCTGACGTGACGGTTTCGTCTAGCGTAGACACCTTTCTTCAAACCGCTGATGTAACGGCTATGAGGTCGTCCATGCAAATTGACCAATGGGATGCTGTAGCGGTGAGCACGAACATTGACTATGCAACGGCCACCCATGCGGGGAAGCTGCTACAAGTCGATGCTTCAGGGGGAGCAAGGACCATCACCATCAATTCAGGAGAAGGAGCCAACGAAATATTCTCGGTGATGCTGACGGATGCGACGAATGCTGTGACTATTACGGCAGGGGCTTCAGTGACCATATCCGGCACCGCGGCTTTATCTGTAACGGGTAAAATCATTACGGTCTGGCATAGTGATACCACGAATACATGGGAGGTGTTTGGTAACGAGCCTTTAGTGGGTGTGTCCACCTACGAAGAGAAACATGCAGCTTCACACACCCTGTCCTTTGATGAGACAACGGGAGAAGGATATGGATCGGTGCATTACGTAACGAGTGCAGCCACCCTTACATTGCCAGCCGTATCAGACGGAGCCAGCTACACGATTATTACGATAGGGGCCATTGCGGTATCATTGGACACCAACGCTTCTGACCTCATGTATTTGGACGGAACCGCCCTAGATGACGGAGACAAAGCAACCAACACCTCTACAGCCGGAGACATCATCACAGCCACCTACTACGACGCTACAGGCTGGTATTGTGCCAGCAACTCCTGGACTGATGGAGGACCGTAATTATGAGAAACCTTTTAATAGCTAGTTTATTGCTGCCAGCTATCCTGTTGGCCAACACACAGTTTCATAGTGTTATTGCTCGGAAGAACGCGGGTTGGACTACCATCAGCGACCACCCTACGCTCACGACGAATTTAGTGAGCTATTGGAATTTAAATGAGGCATCTGGCACACGGGTGGATTCCACAGCAACGGGCAATGACCTCACCGACAACAACACGGTGTTATCGGCAGCCGGAAAACTTGGTAATGCGGCTGATTTTGAGAGAGACAACTCGGAGTATTTATCTATTGCCGACAATGCATCCCTGTCAATTACAGGCGCGGTAAGTATATCTGCTTGGGTGAATATTGAGAGTTTAAACGTAATGGGAATTGCTGGAAAATACATAACCGCAGGCAATTTAAGGTCGTATCAAATGCATATTGATGCTGTGGATCAGCAGGAGGGCTATGTCTCAAGCGATGGAACTGCTGTATATACCAAACAGATAACTGCTGTTCCGTCAACAGCCACATGGTATCACATGGTTATGGTGTTTGTGCCCAGCACATCACTCACAATGTATCGAAATGGAGTGGCGTTGACACAAACAGCAGGTGGCACCATTCCCGCCTCAATCCAGGATAATACTTCGTTGTTCCAAATAGGTGCTGGCTGGGCTACTGGAGATAACAACTTCGACGGCCTCATCGACGAGGTGGGCATATGGAGCAAGGCCCTGTCCACGGATGAGATCGCCGATCTCTACGGGGAAGGAACGCCACCGGCTTACGAGCCTTGGACCACCATCAGCGACCACCCTACGTTGGCGGCAAAGGTAACCACTTATTATGATTTCAACGAGGCCAGCGGCAACCGCTCGGATAGTGTAGGTTCGCTCACGTTGACGGATAATAACACGGTTGCCAGTTCTACGGGGGTCCTGAGTAATGCTGCCAACTTTGTAGCGGCCAATAGTGAAAGTTTAAGCCGAGCAACGAATGATGTCCATACAGGAACGGGTGCTTTTACTATCTCTGGATGGGTTAAGGCATCAGGCACCGGAACTGAGCGGTTTTTCTCAATGGGAATTGATACTCCAGGCGGTTCAATGCAGCAATTATCATTAGAAAATGGTGTATTGTGGGCGAGGCAGGGTGTGGGAAATACTGCCAGCTTTGGGAGTGGCTATCAGGACGGGTCATGGCATCATTTTGTAGTTACGTGGCCGTCATCAGCTACTTCAGCGGATATTAATGTCTACATAGATGGCTCATCGGTGGCAGCGGCATCCACTGCTGGCTCAGATACAATAAACGTCTTATCAGATACATTTCAATTTGGCGCAAACACTGTTGGAACGTATGCAACGGCAGAAGTGGACGAGGTTGCAATTATGTCTGGTTCTGAAGTTACAGCCTCGGAAGTCACCGACCTCTACGGGGGAGGAACGCCGCCCGCTTATTAATGAGAATTTTCATTACATTGCTCTTACTGAGCGTAACCGCCCACGCGATACCGCCCACGGCTTATATGAGCGAGGGGCGCAACCGGACACGCGGTAACATTGCGTTCACCCTCACTGAACCGTTGGGAATTGCCCATCGTGAACAGTTGGTGGAATTGGATATGCAAACACCCTCGGAACCATTTTATGTGATTGATTCGGGTGGAACGTATTACCCTCACCAGATAGCGGCAGACGGGAAGCTGCTTCTCCTATTGGAGAGTGGTATGACAGCGGATCAGGTGATCGAGTTGGAGATGATACCAGGCGAAACTGCTTTGGATGACTACGCCAATCCTATCACAAGAACCGATGAAGCTACCCGTCATCTACTCGAAACTAGCTCAACTGCTATTCGCATTCCGAAAGCGGATGCCAGTCCGACGTTTCTGCAACCGCTTCAGGCATTCAAGTATCAGGACGGCACGTGGGCGATGACAGGGGATAAGCTGGTAAAACTGACAAACAGTGAGGTTGATCCTACGTCAACCGATAATCGGGATGTTACGTGGGTAGAGGAAGGTCCGTTAAGATGGACGGTAGACGTGGATACACAGTTTACACGGCAAGGTTCCTCAGATCGTTATTACAACGCCCGTATACAGCTATTTTCACATGATCCAGAGGTGGTGCTGATGGAATCACACAGCAATGATGATGTGTATTGGGAGATAGTATTAGACACTGGACTGGTTCCTGATCGGGGGCAGTATATTCCACATACTACAGATAACACAAATTGGGGCTATCACCCTGTTGATTTAACGACGTTCTCCAATGGGTCTACTGCTAATCCAGTAGAGGCGTATGTAGACCTGCCATTCACCATCAATAATGATTACGATGGTCGTAGACTTTTCAGACCTTGGCCTGCACCCGGAACACCTACAAACACTGGCCGAACATATTGGATGTTCTCTGATACAGCCGGAGCAGCGGGATCTAATATGCTTGCCCTATTTAACGGACCTGTTTCCCGAATCATTGGTTGTCATTATTCTGGTTGGGAACCACACTCTGAAGGTGGTAACACACAAACAAAGCTGAGGCACATGATATGGAGAACCGGGCCAGATGCTACTTATGGGGCTATTAACCGCTGGAGTTATGGGTTTTACATTGGGCTAAAATCAGAGATAGGAGCTTATAATGTGGCTCAGGATATTCAGAAAAAACAAACCCTTTATGCGGGAATGAATCTCTCGAAGGTGCTGAATCTAAACCTAGAGCTTACCGATCCTACGGTTGGCCATGCCTACCTATCAGATGCAGGATTTCAAAGTTGGGTGGATGATATGCAAGCATCGGCTAACAATTCTTCGGGTGCATGGGGCGACGCACACAGCACAGCGTCGAGTTACGACTACATATGGCAAGCTGTAAATGATCCTGCCACCTATGCAACAACAGCAGTGAATACGGTTACGGCTCAGCTCACTAGCGTTTTTAATCGCATCCATAACTACTATGGAATCTATGACGAAAATAACACCTACTGGAAGTTAGTGCGGAACATCTCTACTCATTTCTTTGCTATAACAACGCTATTAGCTTTAGATGAATACCAAGGTAGTTCGATTACAGACGCTCAGCGGCAAGACTTATTAGACGCTGCCAGCATATTCACTAATTTACTTCAGGATAATGACCACGTTCCCTTACAAGATGAATACACCTCCAGTCTTGGAACCTCTAATATGCCCGTTCAATACAAGGCAGGACGTGACAGATTCGCTCTATATACATCCCTTATTGACGGTGCGCAGACTATCGACCTCACAGAGATTAAGACGGTATTGGACGCCAGTATTGAGAGCACAGTGAATGCGTATGGAGTGCATGAATCGGCTCCCCATTACATGGGTGAGGCTTCGTTTCAACCGTTGGCTTACCTGATGCTGCAATTACAACGAGCAGGGGAATTACCAACCATAAATTCCAAGGTGGCACTCATGGCTGATTACCTGATGGCAATGCACACACCCACTGAAGCTCGGTATGGAACGGCAACGGCAGTGGTATCATTGGGAGATGGGCCTACGGAGCGTATAGCTTTAACTGGAACCCTAGCCACCCTATTCAAGACCGCCGATCCCACACTTGCTGGTGAGTTAATAAAAACATGGCGAGACAATGGTTCATACCATGAGAATATATTAGGACCAACGGTGGTGATTAACGACACTTCTATTGCTTCCGGCACTCGGACCACGGGTGACAAATTCTGGAATGGATTTGGAACGGTGCTAAGGAACCATCTGGATGATCCATTAGAGTCGGTGATGCACTTTGTTCACGGCACGTATTACCGAGATCACAGGCACCATGATCAAGGATCGTTTTCCCTGTATGCTATGGGAGCACCCATCTCGATTGATTGGGGGCCTCAGTATGATCCTCGGGTAGCTGGTAACTACTTTCATAATGTAGTTGTGCCATCGTCGAAGATTACGACATGGACTAATGCTTATTCCGGCATGGATGCTGATATATTCGGAGATGAAGATGGGCAGGATACTATTCTTTCTAGCACATCCAACTTTGGGGTGAACACATCGTGGGCTGAGACACAGATACAATATACGGACGGAGCGGATACGGATACGCAAACGAGACGCATCACACGCTACAATGAGATAGAGGATTCCACAGTAATTTATCGTGTAGAGGATGATTGGGGTGGTGACTGGATTGCTGATAGTAAGATAGCCTCGTATAACTTCATGGCATCTGGTGCAGTGGTTACACCCGATGGCAACAATACGCCACCAGCCGGAACGCTCAACACTAGCACAGGGACCGCTACCGAATACTCGTTAGCAGCAGGTATTCATAAGTTTGAATTTACAGGACAATGGGTGGCAGATTTTACGGTGTTTGTTATAGCCGATGCTGCCACGGATTACATCATCCAACATTTTGAGCATAACGTCGGAACGTCAGCCATGAAAACACTATGGGTGGCTGAGAACGGTGGAACCTACAGCGAGGAACAATACATCTTCCGTCTCAAATCCACAGGCACGTTCGACATTGTCATAGTGCCATACGTGAAAGCCAGCCCTCCTACGACTCTGACACTCACCGAATCCGGTGGGGTATATACACTCAATTATGACGGAACCAATATAACACTATGATCGAACTACTAGCAATCACGCGAGAAGGACTACAAGAAGGTATCCGTAGTTGGATGGATTTTGGATGGGAATTTATTTCTCACCCATTCGTTTCGTTTCTCATTGGTATTTTTGGTGGTTCACATTTTAACAGTAAGGTCCGTGGAGCCTACAGGAAATCCATAGACCACACCATTGAGGCCGGTAAACGGGTCTTACCTAAAAAACATGATTGAAAGCCTCACATTGGAAGCTCTGATACCGCTGGTAACCAGTGGTGTTGGATTCGTGTTCCGTCAATTCGCGGATTCACGAAGGGAGATATTTGAAATAGCCAAGGAACGGTCGATACTATCCAACGCTAACCAGGACGCAGCGGCTAAACGTGCAGGAAAGGGTGGCACTTGGATGCGCCGGGGTATCTACTTTCTCATAGCGGCTATGTTTGCGTCAATCATTGTCGCGGGATTTGCGGGTATACCGGTGATAGTGGAAACGGAAGTTAGTAAAGGCATGTTGTTTTGGAAGCGCATGGTAACAGAATTTATAACCGTAGAAGGGGTGCTGTTCCCCGTGGAGATCCGTCAAGGATTCCTAGCCCTATTAGGCTTCTACCTTGGGCAAGCTATAAAATGACTGACAATAAAGAAAACATAAAACTACTATCCGCAATCGTGGGAACGTTGTGCTTAATTATTATCGTCCCCATGTTTGCTTGGGGTATGAAAGAATTTGTTAATTTTGCCAAGGAAACCGAGGGTCGATTAGCGGTCCTAGAAGCCAATGCCAGTCAAGGCACCCGATATACCCGTGAAATGGCTGAGCGGGACTTTATGCCCTTGGTGGAAAAAGTGAATGACCACGAACTGCGTATTCGGTTCCTAGAATCTCAATGAGCCTCTTTTCATGCAAGAACACTAATGCCCATAACCGAAACATACCGTAATCCCGAACAGTTCCGACCTAACAAGGTCGCGGATTACACTATCACTGACCTTACCGAAGCTGAACTGGACGAGGCAACCCGTGATAAACTAACGTCTACGACCATCGTAACTACCGGCAGTTCACATAGTTTGACATCAGCCGTGGATTATGTTGGAATTATCACTATAAAGAACAATACCGGCGGTATATTAACCGTAACCCCAGTGGCCGGAACCATCGATGGGGAAGCTAGTATTAGCCTTTTGGACCACGAAGCCCTAATGGTTAAGAGTGATGGGAGCAACTGGCTGATTATATGAGTTACTTTAAAGATAGTGGATATGGAACTGTCAGTGCTGTTAATAGCACGACGACCCCATTAAGTGCTTCCGCTACATTCACTGGAACCGCTGAACAGAATCAGAGTTCCGATGTAATGGTATCCTGCTTTAGTGATACCGCTGGCACATTGTATTTTGATTTCTCAGTGGATGGCACTAACTGGAGGACGTTTCCTACGTCGGGATTTGTGATCGCCGCCAATGTCCATGAGTTCCATACTGCTGTAAAAGGACCCAGGTATTTCAGGGTTCGTTTCGTTAATGGGACTGGAACACAAACTGTCCTACAGCTCCAAACTTATTTTGGAACATTCCGGCAACCAAGTTCCCCTCTTAATCAAAGCCTTGGACTAGATGCCGATGCTTTATTGGTTCGACCAACCTTCCCTTGGTTAGATGTAGCGCGAGGATTACAGGGTGGTATAGAGACCGTTAAAAAGTTTGGACGAAACTCGGCAGTAGGAACCTCATATGTTCCGATTTGTTTAGGTGGCGTATATCAAACTCCACAATCTTCCGCAGCCACTACGTTAAGAATCAAATCGGGTGGTAACGCTAATGATACCGCAGCGGGGAGTGGTGCTAGGGAAGTGACATTAGAGGGATTGGATGAGAATTTCGCTGCTGTCACTGAAACACTTGCTACGGCTGGCGCATCCGCATCAGCGGTAACTGCCACAACCTTCACTAGATTATATCGAGCATGGGTATCGAAATCCGGCACTTATGCTTCGTCATCTGCTGGCAGTCATTCAGCGGCTATTGTGATTGAGAACGGATCGGGTGGCACAGATTGGGCAACCATTGGCGCAACCGGATTCCCTAAGAGCCAATCAGAAATTGGTTCATTCAGTGTTCCAGCTGGTAAAACCGCTTATGTATTTCTGGCTGATCTCACCATCGACTCCGGTAAGACGGTAGATGCCATATTTTTCCACAGAGGGAACATTGACGAAACAGCAGCACCATATACGGCCATGAGGGCAAAGTCAGTTCTGTCTGGATTAACCGGAGGAACCACTGACCTTTTTGGTCGAACCGTTCCTTTTGGTCCTTTTGTTGGTCCATGTGATATTGGGTTTATGGCTAAAGTGAGTTCTACAACTGGCAGCGTAGCCTGTGAATTTGAAATATATTTAATTAGCGAATGAGCCTCTTTTCATCATACGGTCAACTGGACGATAACTACACCCGCGTGGGTGATGGTGGTTTTGTTGGTATGGATGCCCGAACCTCTCCCGATAAACTCAGTGAGGGTGTAGTATCCTATGCTGAGAACATGCGGTTCCGCACCAAGGAGGCTGTTACCCGCCCGGCTAATCCCGCTATCAGTTGGTTCTACCCGGATAACTGGCCTTACGATGGGGAGTATACTAATGGTGGTGGTGCCCTTACGGGGACATGGACTAACAACGGGTTGGATGCTGGTGTTACAGTGGACAGTGGTGCTACCAGCGGAACGCCCTATACCCAGGGTTTTGAGTATCTACGTTTTACGAGTGGATTGATACTGCGTGTAACCGGAAATGAATCCGGTGGGGTTATCCCGGTCGAACCCCAATTTATACTCAACGGCCAATCAGTAACCGGTGAAACATTCGTATGGTGCCGATTAGCCACCGGGAATATATTGGATAGCGTCAGGGGACCACGCAGCGTCATCAGCAATGCCTCACAGAATATCATGGCTACGGGCCGGTATTCCAATCCTAACGGCAATGAGTATGCAGTAGCTATCACGGAAACATCAGCATGGTTTGGTCGTGAGCATAACCGACCATTTGAGGTAACCATACCCGGTGGTGTGGATACCGAAGCTCACCTAGTTCAAGCCTTTGACCGTCTGTTCCTATTTCGTGGGACCGGCCAGTCAGTATTGGATTACACTGAAGCACGCGGAACTTGGGCTGAACTCACACCGAACACTAATGGGACCTACGTGTTACCATTACCCAACTGCAAACGTGGGACCTTCTTTCAGAATCGCATGTGGGTATTCGTGGATGATTCGCTTTATTTCTCCGACATCGGCAACCCGGATCGTTACTACCTACTGGACAACGAGGTCCGTATCAACGCCGGAACCGACGACGTTATCGAAGCACTCTTCCCATTTGGTAAGTATGGGATGTTGGTGTTTTTGACTAACAGCATTTTTCTAATTGATAACATCTATGGTGACGTGGCCACCAATATACGAACCCGCCAGATCAGTTCGCGGGTGGGTTGTGGTGCTCCTAACACCATAGTGAATGTGGGTAACCAATTGTGGTTTTGCGACCAAGTGGGTGATGTTTGGTCGTTGAATCAAGTGGACGAGGAACGCATGGAACTATCCGGCGAGCCGGTATCTTGGCCCATTAAACCATTACTTGAAGAGGGCGGTGCCAAAGATCCCTCATCATGGGCAGCAGCTTACTATGATGGGTATTACTATTTGTTCATGAAGTTCGAGCCGGGGGTAGAAACCCGTGCTGCATTCCTGAATGAAACCGAATTGCTATCCGGCTACACTAACCTTAACAGGATTGGGGTTTACGATACAATCAACCAGGCTTGGGCATCATTGGATTTTCACCCTACAATGGACTATACTGGAACGCCGATCCTAACCGATTGGTTGGGTGAGCAACGACTGATGATGTTCGCTAAGAACGCTGGTAACCTTCATGTGATTGGCTATGGTGATATCGAGGACAATGACTATCAAAGCGTAAGATCATCATTGATCACCCGTGGTCTAACTGCGGGTGCAGCTGTCGAACAATTAGCCCGTAAATTGAATGTGAGCCTTGAGCGGTTCAATGCCGATTATAAGATGTATGTGTTAACTGATGGGGAATTGGATGACCTTTGGACCTACACTGATACGACCGCTAGCCTCAATACGGTTCTATCATCTAACACCAATAGTTCCAATCGTTATACCTATCTAGTGTGGGGTAAGACCGATTACGATCCGGCAAGCATTACCCTGTACCACGGCGACCCTTACCGGTATGATTATGCGGTATTTCCCAATGACAGTGCAACGGGTGTTGATTTCGACAGGACCGAGGAGGGTATTCAGTTGGGCAAATTTCAGATAGTTAACGAGAGTCAACTTATCAACAGGACAGGTAATTATTTTCAGGTTAGAATCGACGTTAACGATGGTCGGGTAAAGATCAAGAACGTCAGTTTGGACATTAAAAGACAACAGGATTTAGCAGGGGGAAGAGTTTAATATGAGTGGAGAAATTACAAGAACACCAGATCTTATTTTAACCAGTAACGAGAAGGTCACTAACGATAAACTTAACCGCTTAGGCGGCGGGACGTTCCAGGTGAATCCGGGGAGTATTACTAATACCGAATTGTCAGTAGAATTAACCGGTGGTTTTGGTAACGTAAATGATCTGAGAAACAACACAGACTCTTTTACTGATAATACGGCTGTGTATCTGTCTGGTTATTACACGGATGGTGACGGTGACTTTGGGCCACCCCTGTTTGTTGATACTTCGGATGCCGTAACAGCGGATGATGGCTTTACTTGTATTGTCGATGCCAATGGGGTTCGCTATAAAAGATCCTTTAATACCCCTATCAATATTAAGTGGGCTGGCGCGGTAACCACAGCGGCAGCGGATAATACGGCTACGATCAATCTGTGTATAGCCACTGGTAAGAGAATATTTATTCCAGAAGGAACTTTTGAGTATAGTGGTTTGATTGACTTAGAGGACGAAAGAACCCTGAATGGTGAATCGCACGGTGCTTCCGTATTAAAAGCTAACCATGCTGATGCGCGGTTAAATGTTTCCTCTAATAGTCATGTTCACGATCTTAGGATTGATGGTAATGACATTGCTGAATTTGGAATGATTGTGCAAGCTGCTAGTAGTGGAGCCTACATTGAGCATGTTCGAATACTGAATCATACCGAGGGTGGTCTAGTCTTGGATGGGGCGCAAAACAGCACGTTCCTGTCCATGAAAATCAGCAACAATAAGCGAAATGTAGCCTTCGCTAACGATGCTCGCAACAACGCTTTATTTGGGGTGCAAACCCGTTATTCTGGTGCGACGATACCCTCACATGCTGATAACAGGCACATATGGGCTGGAACGTGGTCACACGCTAAGTTGGTTGCAACACCGCCTTATGGGGGTAATACTATCATGCGTAACCTGGTGATTGGTGGCGTATTTGAAAGCGAACACGGTAACGATTATGCTGTTGAGTTTGTGGATGGTGGTTTGGCTGGACATGGGTGGTCATTCTTTCAAACCGAATTTACCAGCTACAGTAGTGTAACAGCTATCATTAAGGTAAGTACCAACTTTGCTACGACCTGTTCGTTTACTGATTGTAAATTTGAGGGTGGTTATGCATTTGAGATCGGTGCCGACCAGGTAGTAAAAGCAAATAACTGTGATTACACCGGCGGTGGTGCTGAAGGTAAGTGGTTGGGAGATGGACACGTTATACTAGGCGTAGATCAATTGGATGTTGGATTTAATATACTGGGAGAGCGTGACGAAACTGGTAACACTATATTCCAATATGGTATCGGTGACTGGGTAGCTAGTGGCACTGCAACAGTAGCTTACAATGGAACAACGAAGGTTATGGACATTACCAGTCCATCGACAACTGGCAACTCAGGTGCAAAAACTATACCCGCACGATTTACAACGGTGGTATCGGGGTATGATGACCGCTGTGTCGAGGTTAAATTGTGGGTAGAAAATAATTTAGCACAACGCGCTGTAACAGCGATGGATAACAGTGCCGAAACCCTGACATTAGATACTACCGATTGGAATGTTAACACCGATTTTTCGGTTGGTGACGCGGTCACTTATGTTGAAGGGGATTCGGCAATAGGGGGGCTAACTAATGGCAATACTTATTATATCGAGTCGGTTTCCACAACAGCCGTTACATTGTCGGAAACATTAGGAGGCAGTGCTATTGATTTAACGGGAACCTTACCGTCTGGAACCCACTACTTGAGATTTGTTGATCCTCCATTAGCGGTACAATGGTCAACATTTGATGGTGTGTCCACATACGGCACCCGAACAATTGGTTATGCAGTGGATGGCTTTACCAGTTTGGGATCAAGACTACAGGGAGATGAAATAGGTATACAGATTGTTTCTCAGAAATTGGGGGGGCAAAGCTGGTCAATGGGAATGTTAAAAACTTTAGTCCACTAATTTATCTAATGACAACCTTACAACCCATCAACGACATCCACACGCTCAACATTCTTCAGCATGAAGCTGCTGCGGATAATCATGCGGTATTCGCGCCGACGCATGTGATCAAGACCGGCGACAAAATAACGGGTTACGTTTCTATGGGTGGTATACCATTAGTGCATGGGTGGTTTGATACACGTGATCAAAACGCTTTAAGAACAAAACGGGTTCTGAATGAGATTGATAGGAAAATGCTCAGCCATGGCCATAAGTGGTATCAAACGGTTTTAGAGGACACTAGCCCTTTCGTTAGCGTAGCTGATCGGTTGGGTTTTAAAAGGGTATTAAGAGGAACATTATTTATGAAAGGAACAAGATTATGAGTGGATTATTTGACGCAATATTTGGCGGTGGGGACTCAGGGGCTTTATCCCGTGATGATTACAATGCTATTAACAGGGATTCAATGCAGTCACTCATTGATTATGTTCCAGCGTTGGTAGAGCTAGACAGAAAAACCAACCCACAAATGACCGCTAACGAACTGTCAAAGCAACAGGGGTTGTTAGAGGGTGTAGGTGATCAGGATGGCTTGTTAGATATTAACGAACGGGCCACTAAAAGGATCAATACTCAGAACGCTGAGGCTAACGCACTGCAACGCGAGACGGACTTGGCCGATGTGGAAAACAACAAGGGTCGGGTTCGCGGAATGGTTGAGGGCGAGAACGAAATGTTGTTCCGGCTTATCAACAACCAACTTCCACAAGAGGCTGGTCATGAGTTGCTTTACAAGATGGCGGGTGATGAGTTAAAGCTCAACGGTCAACTCTCCGAACAGGATCAACGTAATGTTCAACAGTTCTCACGACAGGCTGACAATGACCGTGGTATGCTACGATCTGGTATGAGTGTGGGTAATGAGATACTGAACACCGATGCGATGATACGTCAACGTCAGGATCGGGCTAGAGCTTTCGCGGGTGAGATGTCCAACCGGGAGTTTAGCCGTGGACAGCAGAAGATCAACAACCAGCTATCCACCTTTATTGATCCTGCCCAGTTGATACTAGGTAGACAATCAGTAAACCAATCCACAACGGGCGGTATGTTTGGTCAGAGTAACTTTAATAACCAGAACTCAACTCGGCCCAACTTCATGAATGACTTTAATGGACTGTCATCTAGTATGGCAACTAATAAACTCAACGCCGACATTAATCAGAAAAACAATAACGCGGGTATAATTGGCGGGTTGTTGGGTGGTACTGGTACGGCTATTGGAGGAATATTCGGGTAATGGCTAACGCAAACGGAAATAACAGATACTTTAGTGGAACGGCTACAACGCAGGACGTTTCGGGACAGCTACTAGCACAGGGGTTGCAGCGATTTGGCGAGGGGCTAGGTGCTGCCATTCAGGGTAATCGTAAGAAGAAGGAAGAAAAACAGCGAGAAACAACCGCTATCAATTTCTTTGTAGCCCAGGGAATGGATGAGGAGGATGCTAAGGCCGGTGTTAAGGGCGTGGGTGCTGAGAATGTGTTGCAATTTATGAATATCCAGCAGCAAGCCGCTGCCGAAGCGGCTAAACAGCGGTTCGATATGAAACAGCAAGCCTTTGAGAACACCAACACAGTGGCAGCCAGCCGTCGTGACGAAAGGGATTTGGCATTAAAGGAAAAGATGTCGCTTGCGGAACTAAATCAAGCCAAAACGCAAACCGAGATTAATATGCTTAATGCTAAAACAGCAGCGCAGCGTCAAGCAATCGCCGAGGAACAATTGAAAATAGAACAAGAACTACAGAAATTGTCGGGTACCACACAAACCTTACCGGGTGGAACTGAGATATTCCATGATGGTAATAAGTGGGAGCGTATACCCAATACGGCTGATTTAACTCCGGTAGAAAAAGCAAAACAACTCAATGATGTTCTTGATCCCGATTCCCCATTGGGAACGTATTACGCTAGGACTCGTAATAAATCCGGTAAGAGAGCGGGTAAATTGGGTTTCGGCGATCAGGACATTAACCCGGCCTTTGAAAGAACACTGGAAGCATTGGGGTATGAATCTTTCTCGGATACCAAAAAGGAAAAAACAGCAACACCGGCTACGCAAAGCGAAGCGACGGCCATAGCCCCCGAACAGGAAGAACTACCCACTATTACCACTCAGGAGGAATTTGATGCACTACCCCCTGGTGCTAAATTCCGAAACGCTGATGGAACTCTAGCTCAAAAATAATGGCCAACTTCGGCACACCCATTGAGGAACCCAAACAATTCGGCACACCCATTGAGGAACCGAAGGTTTTTGGAACGCCCATCGACGAACCCGCTACCCGTGGCCGTATTAAGGATCGCTACGGTTTGAGCGACGAGGAAAACACGTTAATAGAGGGTGCCTTCAAGGAGGGGTACGAAGAAAAGAAAGATAAAGAAACCGACAACGGTGAGCGGTTCTACCAGAATGCCCGTCAATCCTTTTTTAGCAATACCTCGGCGGGTATGGTGGCTAAAATGAAAGAGACGGGTATTGGAACTGAGAATGAAATCCAACTGGCTCAAAAACGCATTGATGAGTTTGACCAGGAATTGTTTCGCCGGGAGAACGGCGGCTTTTCTAATTACCCTGAACTGACCGATGATCAAATAAGGGAAAGGCAAGCAGCGGATAAGGTTCGCATAGCAGAGAAAACACCGCAACGGCGCAAGGAACTTATCGACGGGTTAGCTAAACAAGCCCGTCGTGCCGGTGAGTATGCTGGGATGCCGGATTACGATGGATTCGTGGAAGGCTCCGTGGCATTAGTGGGGCAATTGGCTGGTTCGTCGGCTACACCCGAGACTTTTGTTCCTGGTGGTAAAGGGGCAACTGTTTTAAAAACGCTAGGCAAACAAGCTCTAACAGGCGCATTGGTTAATACTGCTACTAATCCCCTTATTCAAGCTGGTAACATCGCATCCGGCGATCAAGAGGAATTCAGTAAAAACCAGTTGGCACTCGATGCCACTATGGGAGCGGTGGTTCCCGCAGCATTAAAGTCACCCAAGGCTATTTCTAAATTCCTCAAGGGCCGTGGGCATAGCGATTTGCAAAGAAAGGTTTTTGAAGAGGCAGTGGAACTTCGGTCGTTGGACGGGGAACCGGGTGTTATTGCTAGGGCCGGTCGCAATATTCTCGAAAAGAAACGGGAAATTGAGACTGCAAATTATGATCCTAATGATTTTGAGGTGGGTTCATATAAAGATTTAAACCACGACCTAGAGATTGCTCAAGCACGATTAGAAGCAACATTAAAGCGCAGGAAAGAAAACCCCAAAGCCCTTACTGCTAATGGAGCTACAAGTCGCACAGTGCAAAAACAGCAAGCAGAAGTCGATAATATCAAACGCCAGATAGCAGAGCAAGGTGGTTCGGTTAATACTACTCCTAAGACCAAGGCACCAGCCAGCTCACCCCCACCTATACGGAAAGAGAAGGTTAGAGATACTGGAACTAAGGGTGATCCCCGATCGTTAGACGAAGAACCGGGTGCCTTAACGCGATTCGGTCGCAATGTTCTCGAAAAGAAACGGGCCACGGGACAGTTAGTTAACGAATTCATCCAACCCATATCGACCAGGCTCGACAATATGGCCGAGGGATTAGGTAAAACGGTTCGCGCTCATGCGTATGAAGTAGGGACAGGACAAGCCCGATCACACGTTGCGGTTGCTCCATTCCTTAAACAGTATAAAAAGCTACCCAGGGTTACAAAGAAGAAACTGGATTTGGCGTTTAAAAATGGTGATGCGGAAACTATAGCCAAAATCACCGATGACTATCACATGAAGGACACTTATAAGGCTGTTCGCGGTCTATTAGATGAAATTCATCAGAAGGCAGGTAAGGAAGGGTTTAAGGTTGGGTATTTAAAGGAGTATATGCCACGTAAGATACGTGATTATGCTGGACTACTCAATCGATTGTATCGTGACAAGGATTGGGGCGAGATAAATATTGCTGGTCGTCGTAAGGCAGAAGGCATGGGCATGGACTGGGATGCTATGGAGCAACCTGCTAGGGCCGAGATATTCAATCAGGTATTGAGTGATCTTCGGAGTGGTAACCCCAATTCACCACAGGGTAACTTTAAACAGAGAAGTATTAAGAAACTAACTGCTGACTTGGCTCAATATTACGAGGATACACCCACGGCCTTATTGCAATATATTGACAATGCAGCAAAGTTGATGGCAGATCGTCGGTTTTTTAACAAGGGATCAAGGGACGTTGTAACTGACCTTTCTATGGCTAATGAAAGGATGCGAGGCAATTGGCATAGTCAGGATGTTGGAACCCACGTTGCTCGCTTAATGGATGAAGGTAAACTCGCGCCGGAAAATGAGCAGCAAGTAATGAATATGCTACAGGCGTATTTTAATACGGGTAAGAGTAACGGCCTTGTGAACGCTTACAAATCAGTAACACACATTACAGCATTAGGATCACCTACCAGTACCATAACTCAGTTTGCTGATTTATTCCCATCGATGTTCCGCAATGGAATGTGGAATACGGCGAAAGGACTCCAGGATGCTCTATTTAACGCGAAGAAAATAACCCGAGAAGATTTGGGTATTGAGAATATAGCTGCTGACTTTGCCGATCTGAAGGGGTTGGCTAAGTGACCAATGCTATGTTTAAA
>Ga0208899_1000128_pt1 | contig 46084 bp, 47 predicted proteins | sample VirMetDEL_Nov_24_FD_184518 | JGI IMG/M metagenome (GOLD analysis project Ga0208899, IMG submission 184518) | Aqueous microbial communities from the Delaware River and Bay under freshwater to marine salinity gradient to study organic matter... | ecosystem: Environmental > Aquatic > Marine >... | reverse complement strand
GTTTTGTTTTACCCCTAAATTTGTTTAGTGCGTAAAGTTTGGCGGGGGGTGTAACACGGGGGAAGGGCAAGCGAGCAAAAGCGGGGGAAGGGCAACCCCAACGCAGAACGGCGAGAGGGAAACCCCACCACCACACCCCAACCGCTAGAAAAAACCTAAAAAATCCACAGAAAAAATAATTTTCAGAGGCAAAACGGCTAAAAAAAATCGTTTTTAAAAATAGCATACCCGCATTGTAATATATATATAACCCATTACCTCCACATATCTAATATTTTTTTGTATCTTTACAATAAATAAACACGTTATGGACGGATTAACAATTAAAAACGGAAGACTAATCAACATGAGACCGGACGGTATGTCTGGAATAGAACAAGCTTCTTTATATAGACAACAAATGAAGAAGCAATACAAAATTGACACGATCGCAGACGGCATCGAAAGAGCTAAAATGCGTGAACAAGGCCGAAGTTATTTCGGTATGTAAAATACTTTCCCAAGTTAGTTGAGTTTTGGAAAAAGAGTAGTGAAAAAAGTAGCTGCTCTTTTTTTTTCGAGAAAACACATGTATATTTTTTGCGTAAACTATAGTGATTCGTGTCGACTTTTTCAATTCGTGTCGACTTGGTGTCGACTTTTTTTAACCTTGACACTCCGTAACTAGTTGATTACTAATTAGTTATATTAATTAGTGTCGAAGTGTCGACTTTAACCCCAGTTTCTAGAAAAAAAAATTTAGTAGTAGTAGTAAAAAAAAATAAAAAGAAGAATAGGGTGTGAAACTTGACACTGTGACACTTTTTAGTTTGAAAGTAATTGTATATATTTGTATATAATCAAATTTAATTTATTGTTATGGAACAAGGATACACGCCAAGAGAGTTACACTTTGACTCTGAAGGCAGAAACAAACTCACAAGCGGAATCGCTAAAATATCAAGAGCGGTTAAGTCAACTCTTGGCCCTAGAGGGCAGACAGTCTTAATAGAATCACGCACACATACGCACGGAATCACAGTAACTAAAGACGGAGTCACGGTTGCTAAGTCGATTGACTTATTGGATCCGGTGGAGAACTTAGCGGTGAAGATGATGAAGGAGGCTGCGGATAGAACCGCGACCTCAGCCGGAGACGGTACGACCACTGCTATTGTGTTGACGGAAGCGTTAGTTGAAGCGGGTGAAAAATACCTAGATAAGTCGGTAAATCCGACGGTTGTGATACGTGAAATCAACAAACACACTTCACACGTAATTAAAAAGCTGGAGAAACAAGCGAAAAAATTATCCAAGAAAAGATTGTTGGACGTTGCTACTATATCGTCGAACAATGACAAAGAGATTGGGAAAATAATATACGATACTTATAACAAGGTAGGGCAAGACGGACTTGTCACGGTTGAAAATTCACAGAGTCATAACACATATAGTGAGGTGACAAAGGGGATCCGCGTTGAAAGAGGATATACATCGAATCTATTTGTGAACAATCAAAAGAAAGATGAGTGTGTGCTTGAGAACGTAAAGATACTTGTAGTAGATCAGGAGATAAATAACATTCTCAGTATTGAGAAGGTTTTGAAACCCATTATCAGTAACGGCGACAAACTGCTGATAATTGGAAATTGCCATAACAATGTCGTCAATACCCTAGCTGCAAATGTCGTTCGTAATGGCTTAAAGATATGTAATATCATGCCACCTCAGTTTGGTTACAAACAACATGAATTGATGAGCGACATAGCACTAGCGGTTGGTGCCAAGTATTTTAGTGAGAAGACTGGTGATGACCTGTCGTTGATTTCCACGGAGGATCTTGGGCACGCAGCAAAAGTAATTGTGGGTAGAGACAATACGATTATCATTAGAGATGATAAAGAGATTGAAGAGATACCACAAAGAGTTGAAGAACTTTGGGAGCAACATAAGAATACGAAAATAAAATCGGAGAAAGATTTTATCCTGCAACGTATCGCTAGCCTCAGTGGAGGAATCGGAGTGATATATGTCGGCGGTAATTCAGATGTTGAACAAAAAGAAAAATTTGACCGCGTCGATGACGCGGTATGTGCAGTGCGTTCTGCACTTGAAGAAGGAATTGTAGCGGGCGGAGGAGTGCCACTACTTAGAATATCTAAGGAACTTAATGAAGATGTTGAAAATGCAGAGGAAAAAGTTGCACTTCAAATATTAAAAGACGCATTAGCAGTTCCATGCAAACAGATATTGTTAAACGCAGGTGAAGATGAACAAAGCATTACTAGATTTATTCTTGATGAGAGAAACGGCTATGATGTAAAGAATCAGAAATTTGGTGATATGTATAAGTTGGGGGTTATTGATCCACTAAAGGTAACAAAGAACGCCTTGATCAATGCAGTGTCTGTTGCAACTACCATACTTAGTACGAACGCTATCGTGACTTTAGCTAGAACATACGATAGTAAATAATAACTTAAAACCAAGAATATGCCAATTTATAACGAAATATTTGATTCTTTCAGAGCAAAGACTCAAAAGCTAGAAGACGCAATAAAGCTTCTAGAGGAAAACGGATTTATTGTATACAACAAAGATAAGAAGTATGAATCCAGTAAATAAATATATTGTAGTTAGAGAAATAGTAGAAGAACACAAGACAGATTCAGGACTTCTATTGTCATCACAGGATGTTGATACCTATAGATACAAGAAGGGGTTAGTGTTGAAAGTAGGAAACAATGTAGAAGTGATTAAAGAAAACGACTCTATATACTACGATAAAGCAGCAGGACATAAAATATTACTACAAGATGAACCGCTCACAATTATTCAGGAGCGTGATGTTGTAGTTGTTTTGTAGCTTCATTTATTTTTTTTATTGCATTTCTATATACTTTATCAGTATATGATACATTTTTGTTGAACAAAGGGTTTCTTTCAGAAATCTCTTCTCCGTTCAGTTTTTTGTAGATAGTATCTATGATACGTCTCGTTTTATAAGTGAGCTCATATAGCGTCGCTTGTTTACCTCTGCGCTTTCTCCAAACATGAATCCAACCATCTCTTAACATTCTGTCAAACCTATTGACGTCCCAAGACATTAGCTCTTCATACTCCTTGAAGTCAGTTTTTTTAAATAGCTGCTCGCTATACAGGAACAATAACATTTCAAGATCTGGCGTAGTAAGTCCATATTTTGCTTTTACCCAATAACGAATGACTCTCCAGTATTTCAAATAGTCATTAGTAGGTTCTTTTCTGTCGTAGTTGTTTCTGATTGTTGATTTAATAGTCGTCAAGATTTATAGTAGATTTAAAATTTTTTAACACGGCGCACTTTTCATACTCTTCTTTTTCTTCAAAGTAACTTATCATGTGGTTTATATCCTCGACATCTATGTATTCGTTAGTTGGATCAAACGGTAAAACTACTTGATCAAGAAATAAAGCGACCTCTTCAAATGAATGTTGACCTATTAGCAAACCATACCCAACACTCATCCCGTCGTCGTAGGTTTGTAAAAAATCATCCATAAAATAATTGTTATCTTTGTAAAGATATTAATAATTTTAAAATCTTAAAAATGAAACAAGGTTACAACGATAGACTTGACGAGTCAATAGGCGGAAGAGACAAGGGCCCAAAAAAACAATCCATGAAAGATAGAAGAGATGAGAGTAAAGCTATGTCTAAAAAAATGTACGGACACTCTTATGGAGCAGACAGCGGCATGTCTTACAGACATCACCACCCAGCTCACGTTCACAACGTAAAAGGACATCTATCTTCTTTAATTAAGAAGTAATGGCTGGCGGTTTTATCCAAAAAGCATTTGCTAGAGCGAAAAAAAAAGGAACGCTAGGCAAGTGTTCCGGTAAAAAATTAGGTAGCAAATCATGCCCAAAGGGTTCAAAGGCATATAATTTTGCTATGACATTAAAAAAACTTAGAAAAAGAAAATAAATATGGGCAAATTATTAGTTAAATTTGGAATGTGGATTCAACTTATGTGGTGCAAATTAATTTGTATCTGGAATGCACTGCTTGTTAAATTAACAGTAGACGTTCAAAGTTGTCCATACGAATCATGTAAATGTAAAAAATAATGAGATCAAGAGGACTAGGAGACACTGTTCACAAAGCAGCAAAACTAATCGGAGCTGACAAGGTAGCAAAAGCTTATACTAAAGTAACTGGAAAGCCTTGTGGATGTGAAGATAGACGTGATAGCTTGAACAGGCTTCATCCTTATAGAAAAAAAAATAAATAATAAACAATGGCGTATCAAAAATTACAAGCGTATAGAGCAGCAGCGGTAACACCAAGTGACACTGTAGATATTCCTTCAGTTTCAACGGCAACAGGCAAAAACTTTGGATGTTGTTTGTATATTGGAACAGCAGGTAATATTAAAGTCTTAACAGTAGGGGGAGACGAAGTGACTTTTATTGGAATCAATACTGGAGCATTTATTCCAGTGCAGGTTAAAAGAGTTTTTTCTACAGGCACAACTGCATCTAACATATTAGCACTCTGGTAACATGCCCTTACAAATTACCATAGGCAATTTTATAGGAAGAAACATTGAACCGGGATTCCCACCCCCAGGGAGCGATGAGATTGTAACTCAGCAAATGGTTCAAATGGTAGACGAAGCAACTAGTGATGATTTAATAACGGAATAACATGGCAATAAAATTCTCCCAATTTACAGTACGAACTAGCTCTTCTGACCTTAGTCACATTGTGGGATACAATGGTGCGGACAATATTCAGATCACACCCACAAATTTTTTAAACTCAGCGCTAACAGGCACAGCCGGACAGGTATTGTTTTATGATACTACAGGTGTTGCAGGTGATAACGACTTATACTGGGATAACTCAAATAAAAGATTAGGTATAGGAGTTAACGCACCTAGCTCTACTCTTCATGTAAAAAGTACTGGTAATGGAGAAGTAAATATAGAAAGAGCAAGTGGGACTTTAATCAACCTACAAGCACAGGCTGCCTTGGGAGTAATAGGAACAAACAGCAATCATGACCTAGCCTTTAAAACTAATTCTAATGTAGGCATAAGATTAACAACTGGAGGAAATGTAGGTATTGGGCTTACTAGCCCTAGTGAAAAATTAGAAGTAGTCGGTAATATTAAGGTAGGTGATTCAGAACAATTTATAGCAGGAGCTGGCAATGATTTAAAAATATATCACAATGGTGTAAATTCTGTTATTGAGAGTGATACTGGTAATTTAGCATTAATTAATACTGCCGACAATAGAGATATATTATTTCAATCTGATAATGGTTCTGGTGGAACAGCTACGTATTTCTTTTTAGATGGAGGAAACACAAGAACAGAATTTTTAAAAGATGTCAAATTTCCCGATAATGTTAAAGCTAACTTTGGAACTTCTGTAGATTTACAAATATGGCACGATGGAAGTAATAGTTATATAAGTAATGAAGGTGTTGGCAATATTAATATACAAAATACTGCTGATGATAAAGATATAATATTTAAATCTGACAATGGCTCTGGTGGAACAACAGAATATTTTAGAGTTGATGGGGGTTTTACTAAAACAATTTTTTCTCAAGATATTTGGGCTTTAGATAATGTAAAGGCTTTATATGGTTCAAGTAGTGATTTACAAATTCTTCACGATGCTACAAATTCACTTGTTAGAAATTATACAGGAGATTTATTTATAGATAATTACGCTGATGATAGTGATATAAAATTTAGAAGTGATGATGGTACTGGTTCAGTTACAGAATATTTTAGGTTAGATGGTAGTACAACATCTATAGTTGTATCAGCCGCTCTGGGAATGTACTTTAATGACGGTGTTGCGGCTAGATTTGGTACAGGAGGAGATTTAATTATTTATCACAATGGCACAAATAGTTTATTTGAAAACAGTAATGGGCATATATATATTAAAAATAGTGCAGTTGATAAAGATATAATATTTGAGGCTGATAATGGAAGTGGTGGTTTAGTTGAATATTTTAAGTTAGATGGTACTAATAAAAGAACAAAATTTTCAGAAGATATATTAATAGCAGATACTAAAATATTAAGAGTAGGTTCAGGTGCTGATTTACAAATCAAACATAATGGCACAGATTCTTATATAGAAAATTATACAGGTGCATTTAATATTGTAAATTATTCAGATGACCAAGATATTAAATTTTGGAGTGATGACGGATCTGGTGGTGTTGCAGAATATTTTAGGTTAGATGGTAGTAGTCTTTTAAATATATTTTCAAAAGATATAAGACTTATGGATAGTGTTAGGTTGAATATGGGAGACCAAAACGACCTACATTTAAGACATAATGGAACAAATGGTTTTATGACTAATTCTACTGGGGATTTATATATTACTAATGAAGCTAATGATAAAGATATTATATTCAGAAGTGATGATGGCTCTGGTAGTGTTGCTACATATTTTAAATTAGATGGTGCTACTTCAAAGACTATATTTGAAACAAGCACGAGGCATAAAGACAGCGTAAAAGCTAACTTTGGAGATGGTGAAGATTTACAAATATATCACAATGGCAGTAATAGTTTTATATCAGATACAGGTGTAGGCTTACTTGTTTTATCAACAAATCATCTACAAGTATATAATTCATCAATAACTGAAGTTATGATTACTGCTGTAGAAAATGGCGCAGTAAATCTATACTATGACAATGTAAAGAAACTTGAAACTACAACCACAGGTATTAAAATTACAGGCGTATCAGAATACGCAGATAATGCAGCAGCTATTGCAGGAGGATTAACAACAGGAGATGTTTATAGAACAGGAGATTTATTAAAAATAGTACACTAAAAAATGGCAGTAAAATTTTCACAATTTGTAGTTGAAACAGATAAGGCAAACGTAAACTATTTAGTAGGCTGGGACGGAACAGAAAACGTACAGATAACTCCTGCGGATTTATTAGGTAGCTACCCTTCAGGATCTGGAGCTGCAGGTCAAGTAACTTTTTTTAGTGCTACTTCTACAGTAACTGGAGATAATGATTTTTATTGGAATAACACCAACAAGAGATTAGGTATTGGAACTACTTCGCCTAGTAGTAGAGTTACAATATCTGGTACAAATAACCTTACATCAGAAATAACCCTAATAAACACTAATCCTTCTACAGATAACGATTGGTCAATTACACCTTATTATAATGACCAAAGTTTAAGATTTAGAACTAATGGTGGTGCTACTACAGTTATGACATTAGAAGACAATGGTAATGTAGGGATCGGAACTGCTAGTCCATCTGCTAAACTACATGTAGACGGAACACTTATTGCAACAGGTGTTTCACAACTTGGATCTGGTGGTGCTAATGTATATTTAACATCTTCTAGTGCTGGTAATGTTGGTATTGGAACAAGTAGTCCTGATAAAAAACTACATATAGTAGACACAAATGCAGGCGCTCTAACATATCCTTTAAGATTACAAAATAGCGGAACTACTGTTGGGACAGATGTGGGGTTGATTTTTACTACAAAAACTTCAGGTGGAGGGAGTGCTTCAAGTGTTATAAGGTCAGAATCAGAAGATACTTCAGGAAATAACTCTTTAGTGTTTACCACTCCTTCAGGTGGCTCAACAGCAGAAAGAATGCGTATTAATTCTGATGGTAACGTGGGTATTGGAACTACTAGTCCTACAGCAAAGTTGCAAATTACTACTAATTTTTCTAACTCACCTCAACCACTTATATTTTTATCTAATAATGGATTAAATCTCCCTGGTGGAGGAAGTGAAATTATTTTTGGTACATCTGTCTCTGCAACTACATCACTTTATAATGCAAAAATACAAGCTGTTAGAAGTGCTTTAGATAATGGATCATCTGATTTGTTTTTTCAAACAACTCACGTATCAACATCTGCTTCGCCTATTACAAAAATGACAATTAAATCTGATGGTAAGGTGGGTATTGGAACTACTACTCCTGAAACAAGAGTAACAATAAAAGGAGACGCGCTAAATACAAATCAACCTAATAGAATAACAAATGTTGCAACAGATACACATACAGCACTGTTTATAAATGGAACAGGTGCTACTGTAGGTGAAAAGTATGGAATTCAATTTGGAGGTTACAATCAATACTCTATAGGTGGCATATTTGGAGTAATGGATTCTGTCGCTGGCAGCACGTCAGGAGATATTACTTTTGATTTTGGTAATGGCACTGCTGCTGGAGCTTTAATTGAAAGAGTTAGATTTACACATGAAGGAAACGTAGGTATTGGAACTACTGTGCCATCACAAATTCTAACTGTTAGAAAAGATTCTACAACAACATATTCTAGTCCTACTACTGGACAAAATACAGGAGATTTAGTTTTACAAAACAATGAGCAAACTGATGGCAATTTTAACAGAATATCATTCCAAACAAATTCTTCTAATAATTCAACCGGGGATTTATTAGACGCTGCTAGAATAACAGCAATATATCCTGATCATGTAGGTGCAAATCCATCTGGTGAATTAGCTTTTGAAACAAAAGCAGATGGTGGTGATATGTCCGAAGCTATGCGTATAGATAGAAATGGTAGTGTGGGTATTGGGACTAATAATCCGAGTAATTTACTAGAATTAAAACAGCTAGGTAGTGATGATGCTAAAATTAGTATACTTAAAAATAATGGATCACAAAAAACGTTAATAGGATATGACAATGGAAATGGCGGTTTACTAAAATTAAATAACGAATCAGGAACGACAAATGTTTTTGTAAGAGGATATGGGGATTCTTATTTTAATGGTGGTAATGTTGGTATAGGTATTAGCAGTCCTGTTGCAAAATTACATGTTTATCAGAATAACGCAGATGATGACACAACAGCTGGAGTTACTATTGAACAAGATGGAACAGGGGATGCTGCTTTGTCTTTTCTACTTTCAAGTGTAAGGAGATGGAGATTAGGAATTGATAATAATGACGCTGATAAATTTAAAATATCATCCGCTACTAATTTAGCTACAAATAATAAGCTGACAATAGATGTAGACGGCAACGTAGGTATTGGAACGAGTAGTCCTCAACAAAGATTAACTGTAGGAGATGGGGGTGGCTCAGAAATAATTTCAATTTATGCAGGAAATACCAATGCATCTGCAGTTCATTTTACCGACACAAATACAAGTACAGATTATCAAGGTTTTGTTAGCTATAATCATAACTCTGATGCTTTACGATTTGGTACGGCAGAAACAGAAAGAATGCGTATAGACAGTAATGGAAACTTTGGCTTTGGTGTTGTTCCAGAAAATTCTTCAGGCACTTGGAGAAACTTTCAAATAGGAGGAGCAAATTTAACCACAAGGGCAAATGATACCAATGATTTATTGTTAGGTACAGGATTTTATTTTAATACTGCCAATCAAGAATTATATAAAAATTCTGAAGCTGTAAGCAGAATGTTTTTTAATAATGATATAATAACATTCCAAAATGCTGCTTCAGGAACATCTGGTAATGCTATTTCTTGGAATGAAAGAATGCGTATTGGTTCTGATGGTACAGTATATTTTGGTAATCAAAACAATGCAGCGTCAGCAGGATATATAGATAAAAAAACAAGTGGCGATTATGAATTTAAAATTCATGCTTCAACTTCTACTACTGTTGATAGAGCTATGACTTTTCATAACAGAAGCAATACAGAAGCCATGCGCATTGATTCTTCAGGCAACGTAGGTATCGGAACTACTAGTCCTAGCAAGAAATTAGAAGTTGTATCAAACAATACATATGATGGTATACAAATATCAGGATCATCTATTCCAACTCTTGGAATAATAGACACAACTAATAATGCTAAACTTGTTGCTTATGTTAGAGATTCGGATGCTACTATAGGTACGGAAACAAACCATCCATTGACTATAAATACTAATAATACCGAAAGAATGCGTATTGATTCCGCTGGTAACGTAGGTATTGGATCTACTAGTCCTACTTCAAGATTAACAGTTGCTGTTGGAGATATAGAAACATCAGGAGTAGGATATGGTCTTATCTTAAAATCACCAAATGGAACAAGATATAGAGTTACAGTAGATAACTCAGGTAATTTATCAACTACTGCGGTATAGTAAAAATACAATAATAAAAGTCAAAAATATAAAGTATCTTTGTATCTATGAAGCACACAACAACAACTTGGTACCACGATTTAGAAGTGGAGTATAATTACGTAGAAAACAAATAAAATATAGATCCATGAAGTTCTATAAAGACAAATCAACTGAAGAAATTTTAGCTCAAATTGAGATTGATAAAATCAATGCAAAAAGTACAGCTAAAGAAATTGCATCTAAACACCTAGGAAAGCACGCAATTAATTACATAACCATACTGGTTGTAATAGGAGTGGTTAGCTCTCAGTTTTTAGAAGGCGGTGCTTTAACAGCTGTAATTGGTTTAGTATCTACTGCTGCAATGGCAATGATAGGTATATTACAACACATTGTCGGTGCTAAAGAAAAAGAAGAAAAGCCAGAATTAGAAATAATTAAAAGCTTGATCAAAGAACTTTCCGACAAAGAAGATGATCCTATGCAGGTAGACGTAACAGACACAGATGTTACGGTTACTAAAGGTGAAAGCAAAGTAACAGCTAGTAAAAAGAAATAAAATGGCACAGAAAATAAGTGAAGACACAAACGTAACATTAGACTTAAAAACTATAGGTCTTATTGTTGGCGGCGTTGTTTCACTTACAAGTATGTATTTTGTATTAAAATCAGACATAGCTCTTGCTATGGAAAAGCCAGAACCTGAAGTCTCTAAAATTGAATGGTCGTATAAAGACGAGCTGGTTAGATCTGAAATATCTAACACAAACGAAAAAGTTTTAGGGCTAGAAAAATCAGTAGAAGAAATTAAAGAACAACTCAACAAAATTGATGAAAGATTATATGAAATCAGCAAACAGAGATGAGATGTGCAATAATTGCTTTTTTCCTGACATGTGTCAGTTTTGCTCAAACTGATATTGAAATAGTTCAATTTAGTGCTTCTTTCGTAAAAGAAAAAGAAATTTCATTGAAAGGTTTTAGATACGACACTAAGACTATATACATGTCAAGCTCACAAGATATATTCAAAAAACATAACGTTAAATATATTCCCACCATTATATTATTTTATAATGAAGAAGAGTATTTTAGAATCGAATCAGGTATTTCATTAACATTGCCTGAAGATTCGATAGAACAATTAAAACAAAAAATTGAACAAATAATAGAAAGTAAATTTTAAAAATGAATAGAAAAGAAAAAACCGAAAAGTTTGCTACCAACGCATTAATATATATAATGATATTTATTGTATTAATGTTTTTTAGTTTGGGAGCACAAGCTCAAGTTATTGATGATTCAAAAAAACTTGAAAATAAAATTGTAAAAAAATATAAAGTAAAAAATTTTTTTGAGGATGTGTACAAAGATATACTCAAATACTCCACTATATATGTAGCTGGTGATATTGATAACCCAAAAGAAAATCCAAAAGATTACTTCGTTAGAACAAATCCAAACGGCAATTTGTATTCAGCGCCCGTGGTGGTTGACGGAACCGACTACTATGATTTTGATTACAGGTATGGCGTAGGAATACGAAAGCTTGCTAGGTTCGATTATGAAATAAAAGGAAAGCATTACTATGATGGTACTGAAAATAACATTGGTTTGTCAGCACCAAACTCTCCTGTAAAAGGGTTAGAATACACCATTCATTATGAAAAAGAAAGATCAAGAGATGAGATATTTACAAACCACAGGTATTTTATTAAGCATAGCGGTCAATACCACGTAGTCAAGCTAGAAAGTAGAAAACAAGGAAAGGTAGATTTTAATTATAAATCAGCCGAAGTAAGAGCAAAGCTTCCTATAGGTAAAAAATTTAGTATTTCTGCCGGTGCAATCTATAGGACTCATGAGCGCCCTTACGGATACAATCCAGTTGAAATATGGTTGAATGAAACTAATCAAGACGGACAAATTATAAATCCTTGGTATACGTTAGGTTTTGAATACGGTTATGATGATATTTATTATACTCAAGAAGACCAGTTTGGAAACGAAGTGTCCGACTGGTATTGGATAGATCCTAATGGAGAAATCGTGGCTCATACAGATTTAGAATTTCGTGACACTGTTTTTGCTGACTTAATGAACAGGTTTAACCATGAAGTTTGGGATGAGTTAGATGCATTTGGCGTGGTTAGTCCAATTATAGGTTTTGATGCGTATCATTACAAGCGAAATTTCTGGCTTCACGCCTACGGTTCTTATTTATTACCTTATCACAAATACGTTCAAGGAGATGTTGATTTTAGTTATCTAAATAGAAACAATTGGGGGTTAGGAGGATTGAGACAAGATTCTGAGTTAGAGCAGTGGGAGGATTGGCAGGCAGGCATATCATTTGGATGGAAACTTTCTAAAAGTTTAGGCGTGTTTATTGAAGGAGAATACACAAAGTTTTGGGATTCTGAAATTTATCAGTCATCAATTGGCTTAAACATTAGATTGTAATGAACAGGATACCTAATGACAAGCTATTACACTTCTTTTGGGGAGGCATCACAGCATTCCCTTTAGTTTACGTGTTGTCAATTTATGGATTTATTTTTTCCGTAACTTTGTATGCAGCTAAAGAAATTATTTACGATTGGTGGATGGGTAAAGGAAATCCGGAGTTTATGGATTTTATTTTTTCTAGTATACCGGCGGTATTTTACATAATATTAAAATTAAATTTATGAATAGAATCAGTGATCATATAACATACGCAGAAGCTATACACTCCAATACAGCTAAAAGGAAAAAAATTGATAATACGCCAAATCCTACTCAAATAGCCGCCATGGCCACTACAGCGGAAATGGTGTTTGAGCCTTTAAGATCTTGGGTTGGAGGCCCTATAAAAGTAAATTCTTTTTTTAGGTCGCCATCTTTGAATGAAGCTATTGGCGGGGTAAGTTCCAGCCAACATTGTAAAGGTCAAGCAATTGATTTGGATGATGTGTATGGGTATAAGTCTAATGCAGAAATGTTTATGTACATACGAGAAAATTTAGATTTTGACCAATTGATATGGGAGTTTGGAACAGACATGAATCCCAACTGGATCCATGTTTCATACGTGTCAAAAGATGAAAACAGAAACAGATGTTTGAAGGCTTATAAAGAGGATGGTAAAACAAAGTATAAAGTAATATGAGTTCAAAAAAACCTTTTAAAGACACAACAGTTGGGCAGCTTTTATTTGGCGCGGCGTCCGTAATAAATCCTACACTAGGAAATATATTGCAGGGTGTTGCAAGTCCACAAGAAGCCATTGCTGAAATAACTAAATCAGATGCTCCGGCTGAAGATAAAATTAAATTACAGCAATTAATATATGAACAACAAAACAAAGAGCTAGAGGCAATCACTTCAAGATGGAAAGCAGACTCGATGTCTGATTCATGGATGTCGAAAAATGTACGACCATTAGTATTAATATGGTGTATAGTAGTTTTTTCATTTGCTGGAATATTAGATAGTGTTGAAACTATACCGTTCACAATACATGATAATTGGAATTCAACATTTGAGAATGTGATGATGGCGGTGGTTTTAGCTTATTTCGGAGGAAGGTCGAGCGAAAAAGCAATAAGTATATTTAAAAAGTAATGGCAAGAAAAATAATAAATCCAATTGAGTATAAGAAAGCTAGAAAAAAAAGACCTGGCATACACGCTAAGACTAAAACTAGTAAATTAAAAAGTAGTAAATTGTACAAAAAATTATACACAGGACAAGGATAATGGCAAAAAAAGGAAGAACAAAAGGGAACAAAATATGTCCAGCTGGAATTGCTTGGGCAAAAAGAACTTTCGATAGATACCCTTCAGCATACGCAAACATGGCTGCAAGTAAATATTGTAAAGATCCCAACTATGCTAAGAAAGCAAAAAGAAAATAAATTATAACTATTAAAAATTAGAAATCATGCAAATGAGAAAACCGATGCTTAATGCAATTCAAAAAGTAAAAATGGCCATGGGTAAAAAGAAACCTAAGCTTTCAATGAGAAAACCTAAATTAAACCCAGGCTTTGACGCTCTTCCATCATCAGTTCAAAAGAAAATGATGAAAAAAGCTAAAATGGCTATGAGAAAAAAGAAGTAATGGCTTTTAACTTAAAAAATATTTATGAGGTTTTCGGTCACAACAAACAATACTCCAACGGAGACAGAATTGTTGTGGAGAAAAAAATGTCTAAAAATGTTTTAGGTCAAATAAATCCTAATGGCGTTATTGAAATTAATAAAGACGCAACGCCAGCAAATAAACGTAGAGCTGTAAAGCACGAGCAAGTACACCTTGACCAAATTAGGTTAGGGTTGTTGCATTTCGATCATAATAATTATTATTATAGAGAAAGCATAACCTCACCAATACAGCGTATACCGAGTAGTAAAATTAACACCTATGACAGAACTCTGCCATGGGAAATACAAGCGCATAATGGGGGAATTAAAAAAATGGGTTAAACAAAAATGGGTTCGTATCGGCACCGATGGTAAAATTAAAGGGCCTTGTGGTACGTCTAAAAACAAAAAAAACCCGGATAGATGTTTGCCATTAGCGAAAGCAAGAAGATTAAGTAAAAAACAATTAGCAGCAACAGCTAAGAAAAAAAAGAGACAAGGCAGAGGTCGTCAATTTGTTTCTAACACTAGAGCTGCAAGAGTAAGAAACGCATAATATGGCTAGTAAAAAAAACATGCCTTGCAATAAAGTAAGGCGTTCGACAAGACCAGGTAAAAAGAAAATGGTAAAGGCCTGTGAGGGCGGTAGAGAAAAACTAATTCACTTTGGAGCCAAAGGTTATGGTCACAATTATTCTGCGGCAGCAAGAAAAAGTTTTAGAGCTAGACATAAGTGTGGAACAGCTAAATCAAAACTAACAGCTAGGTATTGGGCATGTAAAAAATTATGGGCAGGAAAAGGCGGTAGTACCAAGTCAAGTCCTAAAAGCAGACAAGGAAAATATTAGTATATTTGTAAAATATTTAAAAGACAAAAAAATAAATTATGGCAATAATTCCAGTAGCACAAAAATTTCACACACTATCATCAACAGTAGACACTGTTGACAGAGGTTCAGCAGAGCTTCAATCTCAAAGAGAGATTTATACAATGCAAGACATTATTAACACTGTATCTGCAACCGGCGGATCAATTGATGGATCAGGAGCACAATACGCACTACCTGTATTTACAGACACTAATACTATAACCAACCTTGCAATAGGCACAGCCGGACAAGTATTAACTTCAAATGGAGCGGGAGCTAATCCTTCATTTCAAACACTATCACTTAGTGCATACGTTCCCTTTGTAGATGGTACTGATAGAATAGTTAGAGCTGAAACCTTTAATTTTCCAGCTGGAGTTTTTGGTAACACAAGTTTAGGATTTCAAGCTCTTCAAAATGTACCAAATAATGACGTAAATAATAATGTTGTAATAGGTTATGAAGCTGGTAAAAGTATAACTAATGCGGAAAAAAATGTTATAATAGGAAGTAAAGCTGCAGATGCAATGACTCTTGGAGATTATAATGTAATTATAGGATATGAAGCAGCTGGATTTAACAATTTCCAAGGTCGAGCAAATGTACTTATTGGTAGAAATGCAGGTTTTGCAATGACATCAGGTGAAGATAATGTAGCTATTGGGGATAGTGCTTTAGAAAATAACAATAATAGAGATGGAAGTGTTGCGGTTGGTCATAGAGCTTTAGCTCTTTCAACCCCAAGCTCAGATCCATTTAACGTGGGTGTAGGTTACGATGCTGGCTGGAAAATTTCATCAGGTATACATAATACAATTTTAGGTGGTAAAGCCGGAGCTACTGGCACCAATGATTTAACTACCGGTAGCAATAATACTATTATAGGTTATAACGCTGCCGCAACTTCAGCATCAGTTAGTAACGAAATTACTTTAGGTAATTCAAGTGTTAGTGTGTTAAGATGTGCTGTAACTTCTATAACTGCTTTATCAGATGAAAGAGATAAAACAGAAATAGTTGATTTAGACACAGGATTAGACACGGTAATGGCATTAAAACCTAGAAAATTTGTTTGGAACAATAGAGCTGAAATTAAAACTGAAAAAGATGAAGATGGAAATCTAGTAGAAGTTGAATACTTTAGTGCAAATAAAGGTAAAAAAGATTTTGGATTTATAGCTCAAGAAGTTAAAGAACTAGACAACGATACATTAAGATTGGTATATGACGAAAATCCTGATAAATTAGAAATGAGTTATGGTAAACTGGTGCCAATACTTGTAAAAGCAATTCAAGAATTATCAGCTAAAGTTACAACATTAGAAAACGCATAAAATAAAATAATATAATAAATCATGGCAATCATTCCAAACGGACAGAAATTTCATACAGTATCATCAACAGTAGATACAACTGACAGAGGATCAGCAGAGCTTCAATCTCAAAGAGAGATTTATACAATGCAAGACATTATTAACACTGTATCTGCAACTGGTGGATCAATAGACGGATCAGGAGTACAATATGCACTACCTGTATTTACAGATACCAATACTATAACAAATCTTGCGATAGGTACAGCAGGACAAGTATTAACTTCAAATGGAGCAGGAGCAAATCCTTCATTTCAAACACTTTCGGTACCCGTAAACGTTACAGATACTGCTAGCGGTATTAATGTAACAAGCCCTGGTACTCAAAATATTTTTATTGGGTTTGAAGCAGGAAACGCAAATACGTCTAATGAAAATACTTTTGTAGGGTATAGAGCCGGTGTAGTATCTACAGGCTCAGACAATACGTTTATTGGAAATGAAGCTGGTAGAACCGCATCAAGTGGTAGTAAAAATACAGCGGTTGGACATGAAGCTGGAGAAGATATTTCAGGCGGATCGAGCAACACCATTGTAGGTTGGGCAGCAGGCGGAAACAATAGAAGTAATAGCGTTTGTATTGGTGATCAAGTAACAGGCGGTGAAAGAGCAGTTTCTATAGGTAGTTTAGCTAACTCTCAAGCAAGTGTTTCAACAGGCGCTGTTTCGATTGGTTACAGAGCAGGATACCAGGGAGCTGAAACAGGATGCGTTGCCATTGGTTACGAAGCTCATTACAGAGGTAGTAATGAATTCGTTACAGCAATTGGTTATCAAGCTTTAAGAAATTTAGATGAATTAGACGAGGTCTGGACAACAGTGGTTGGCTACGAAGCTGGTTATACCCAATCAGGAAGTGGTAAAAATTCATATTTTGGACACAGAGCTGGATATGCGGTAACTAATGGTGAAGAAAATACCTTAATAGGGGCATTTGCAGGCGATGCATTAACAACCGGAGACAACAATATAGTAATTGGATACAACGCAGCTGCGAGTTCAGCTACTGTAAGCAATGAAATCACTTTAGGTAACGCAAGTATTACGGCGATTAGAGCAGCGGTAACATCTATTACTTCGTTGTCTGATGAGCGTGATAAAAAAGACATAAAAGATTTAACATACGGTTTAGATTTTGTAAGTAAATTACAACCTAGAGAATTTGTATGGGATAACAGGGTAGAGCAAAAAACTTTTTTACCTCATTCTGAAAAGAAAGAAGGCCCGTCTGTTTCCGAAATTGTTAGCGCTAATAAAGGCAAAAAAGATTTTGGATTTATTGCACAAGAAGTTCAGGTTCACGACGATGATACCTTAAGATTAATATACGATGCAAACCCTGATAAATTAGAAATGAGTTATGGTAAATTAGTACCCATACTAGTAAAAGCAATACAAGAATTAAAATCTGAGCTAGATAAAAAACAAGATAAATAATATATTATGGCGATAATACCAAATGGACAGAAATTTCATACATTAACCTCATCAACAGTTACTTCAGACTTAGGATCTGCAAGAGCGAATAGTGGTAGAGAGGTTTATACCTTAGAAGATTTAAAAGATTCTATAAACGACTCCATGGAGCCCACTTCATTAAATGAAGTAACTTTTGTTGGATCTAATCAAAAACCTTATTTTAAAATGGATGCTTGGAAGGGGTATGTATTACCAACTCCACCGACCAACGTGGGCGGAAAGCCTTACCCTGTGAAACCAACCCAATTTGATAATGGAGCTTTTGCGCCTATTTTTAAAATAGAATCTGTAAGATTAAATGTTACTTCTCCGGTAATTCCTTCATATCAATATGCAACCGCTGCAGGATCTAATGTAAATAGTTTTACAGGTATCTTCAATTACATAGCATTTCAAGGCGGTAGCCCCGAGGTTCCAAATTTTACTGCAGCTGTCTACAATTATTATAGTGCGGATCCTGCAAATAGAAATTTACTTAGCTGGACTATTGTCAACGGTACAAGCGGAGCCACTTATTCATATACCAATGTACAAGGTAATGTGACCTCTAACGGTTATTTTAATTTTAGCAGCGGTACAAATCCTATGGATGCAGATATAGGTACGTTTCAATTTGTAAATTCAGATCAAACCTCTTCAGGCTGGTATTTTTCATCAATGGTTTACGGAGCTTTAAACATACTTAATTATTTAAAAGTAAATGATACCGTTAAAAATGAGGTACTGGCTTTAACTGCTGATGGAGGCTATCGCTATATATTTGGAAATGTTTTTCAAGATGACGGAGATGGAACTTTTAGTTACGCAAACAATGAACTTCCCGCGTCTTCATTTAATGGAACTACAAATGAGTTTGCTGTTGCTAATATAACAAAGCCTTGGCAAGTTGCCGGCGGACAACTTTATTATGACACTTATCAAAGGTACATGTTATTTGGCGACTATCAACTTCAAGGCCCTGAGATTAGAGCTAATTTAACCAATCAAAGTTTATTATTTATGTTACCTGGAATTCCAGCAGGGGCAGGCTACAACTTTACCACCCCTAGCTTTCGATTTGATTCTACAGAAACCCAAGGTCTAGGGTATGGCGGATCATATTTTTCGATAAGAACAGGTTATATAAATATGCCAGGGAAAATAAAATTAGTCAACGTAACACCTACTGAAAATCAAATTATGATTGCAGATAGCGCAGGAGAAATGAAGTATCAAGATCCTGCACAGTCCTTAAAGTTAGCAACGCTACCTAATTCAGATCCTGGCATACCAGGACGCTTATATAGAGACGCATCAGGATTCGTAAAAGTATCATTATAAAATAAAAAAAATGGAAGACGGAATATACATATCAATTGAGTCAAAAAACATAGAACTATCTGAAGCAAATATTTTAATAGAGTTGGTAAAAGACAATATATTTTGTAAATTTGGATGGACTCTGCTTTTTGATGATTCAACTAAAGATGAAGATTTAATTAGTAAAGTTAGAGATCATATGGAGGGAATATATCCTGACATGAATTTATCTGAAAGTATTGATCTTACATCAATTCCAGATTTAGAATAATAATTTAATAACAATCAAATAATAAAAAAATGAGTGAACAAGTAAGAAAAGTAAGCGAAGAACATTTAAGTAAACTTCAAGAATTAAACCAAAATTTTGCCAATCTTCATAAACAAGTTGGAGATTTAGAGGTAAGAAAACATCAAGTGCTAGGCACTATAGATGTTCTTAGATCTGAATTCAAGTCTTTTGAAGCTGAGTTAATTAAAGAATACGGTGACAACGTAGTTATTAATTTGGAGAGCGGCGAAATAAAAGACAAACCAGAAGATGGCGAAGATAAGTAATTTAATAGCCTACCCTACAGTTGCACCGCAACTCGCAGATTATGTAATAGGCACAGACACATCAAATAGCAACGAGACTGTAAACTTTACATTACAGTCTATTGCTGATGTAATGCCTGCAACTATAGGTGGTTCAGGTACATTAAATAGAATAGCTATGTTTACGCCAGATGGACTAACGATCGGCGACAGCAAGTTATCACAATCACTTCCATTAAGCAGCGGCTTATATCAAATGAGGTTTGACGATTGTGACAGGTTTATTATAAACAAACCAAGCTCAGTAACAACAGGGGATCCAGAATATTTAATACAGCAGGACGGCAACTTCAAAGTTAGTTTTGGATGGGATGATGATGGAGCCGGTTTTGGCTATATATACAATTGGGCTGGAAACGGCTTAAGACTGGGTGCTGCGGGACAAAATCCACAATTTGAATTAAACACCACGGTTCCTAAAATCATATCTCACAGCACTCATGAATTTGAGGCACAAATAATAGATAGGCTAGGAAATGTAGGATTAAGCGGACAAGTTCTTTCAGCTACAGCAACAGGAGTACAATGGATAGATCAACTACCTTCAGGTTTAAGTTTTCAAGGATCATGGGATGCCAACGCAAACAATCCAGCGTTAGCTTCAGGAGTAGGAGTTCAAGGATATTATTACATTGTAGGGACTCCAGGTACCACAAATTTAGATGGAAATAACAGCTGGCAGACAGGTGATTGGGCTATATTCAACGGCACAGCTTGGCAAGAAATTGATAATCAAAATATATTCTCTGGCACTGGTACAGCAGACACTTTAACTAAATGGACAGGAACTCAGTCTTTAGGAAATAGTTCTATTACAGATGACGGTACAAGTGTTGTTGTTGCTAATGATACGTATCTACAAGGAAGCACAATTCATATAGGAAACGATCCAACTGACTCAGCTGTTGTAAACGGGATAATGACTTTTCAACAAAACGCCAGATTTAATTCTACAATGCAAGATGCTGGTGGACAACCTGGAACCTCTGGTCAAGTATTATCTAGCACAGGAACTTCAGTTTTATGGAAAAGCGTAGTAAATGGCAGTGGATCAGCAGACAAAATTCCAAAATGGCTAGACTCTGATACTCTAACTGACAGTGCTATATCTGACATTGCAGGAGCTGTATCTATCTCTGGATCTTCATTTACGTCAACAGTTAGTGCTAACGTAGAAATTACATCCACAACAGGGCCTATAACTCTGTCGTCTTTTGGTGATGTTAATATTGATAGCCAGACAACAACCCATATAAATAGAAATAACTTGACAAGTGATATTGGTCTGTGGGGCCCAGCTGTTTTTGAAAACAGCGCTTACTTTAAGTCAACAATAAAAGATAGTACAAATGCAGTGGGTACAGCAGGCCAAGTGCTATCTTCTACCGGAACTGCTACTCAGTGGATTAACAATCCTTCATCTACGATTTCACCAACAGGATCAAGATATGTAAGCGGAGTTGTAACTTCAGCTGAATTATTAGCGCTAGCGGGCACTCCTAAAGTTTTGGTGCCAGCACCTGGAGCGGGTAAGCTCATAGTGATAGATATGCTTTCTTATTTTTATGACTTCAACACAACCCCTTACAGCGTAACTGGATCACCAGGTCTTTACTTTGCAGGCAATATAGGTACAGGAGGAAGATATATAGCTATAGGAAGCGCTGTCTGGACTGCAACTAGTGATAATAGAGCGGTGTCGATAGACACATATTTCAACGAATTGAGGGTGGATGATGCACTGGTGTTAGGAACTACCGGAACACTAACTGGAGGGGATAGTGTATTTTATTACTATTTGAGCTACAAAATACTAAATGCAGCGGATATGAGTCCGGTGCTATCGTAAATTTATAGTTAAATAAAATTTAATTTATTATGGATATTAGAAAAATCTCCATAGGCGCTGACTACAAGTCAAGTTCTATGCACTACTTAGTAGGTCAAGCTATACTGAACGGAAGCTATACAATACATTTAATTCAACAAGACTTATCAAATAATTCAATCAAAATTTGGATTGAAAAAAATAATGAAGTATTATTATGGAAGGAATTTAATTCTAATATGCCAATGGCTATTGAATACAATATAAACTTTTAATGAAATCTCCACACTATTTTATTGTAAAACCTGTTAAGGGTAGGAGATATGATAATATAAAAAATATAGGAGGTATTGATTTTTACACAAGCGTTTCTCAAGAAGACCATACTGCATCCAACAGATTTGCCGAGGTCGTCAGCTGTCCTTTAAATTATACCGGTGAAATACAAAGCGGAGATATATTGCTGGTGCACCACAATGTATTTAAAATATATTATGACATGAAAGGTCGAGAAAAAAGCGGCAGAAGTTTTTTTAAAGACGATTTATTTTTTATTGATTACGATCAATTTTATATGTACTATCACAACAGTAAATGGCAAACACACTCTAAGTATTGCTTTATAAAACCAGTGCCAGTAAGGGAGTCAATTATTATGAAGCCTGTTGAGGAGGAACCTCTTGTTGGTATAATAAAATACACTAATTCAAAATTAACTGAACTAGGTGTAAAAGAAAATGATGAGGTGGTTTTTGAACCTGAATGTGAATATCCGTTTTATATAAATGGAGAAAAACTTTACAGGATGTTTTGGAACAACATAACAATGGTACTATGAAATCATCAAAAGATTTAAAAATAGAAATAATTAGTGCAGGTAGAGAAGCTGTAGCACAGTTAATAAAAGTTGCTAAGGAAGATATTATTAAGTATGACAAAGATGATGAGTTAGCCGCAGACAGATTAAAAAATGCAGCAGCTACAAAAAAGCTAGCTATATTTGATGCGTTTGAAATATTGACAAGAATAGAATTAGAAAAAGATTTGTTAAACGGAGTTGAAAAAGTAGAAGAAAAATCAAGACAAGGATTTGCAGAAAGACGATCAAAATAAATTATATAGTGTTGTAAAAAACCACGTATCAAAACAATCTATGTTGAAAATGAATCAGCATAAATCTTGGCAGTATGGCTACAACCCTAACCATGACTTAGTGGTTATAAGTAAAAACGGAACAGTGGGGGAAATATACAATATCAATGGCTTACTCATAGGGTTACCGAAACAACCTAAAACAATACACAAAAATTCTAAAAAAACAACAGATCAATACTGGATAGCTTCGGAGTATCCAAAAGCTTTGTCAAGAATTAGTTCGATATTTCAATGGCATGAAATGACTAATGAATTTAAAAATGAATGGGTTGACTATATTGAAACTGAATTTGATAGAAGAGAAGAAGGTTATTGGTTCTACAACAATGGATCTCCGACCTATATTACCGGTACTCACTATATGTATTTACAGTGGACAAAAATAGATGTTGGGAAACCTGAGTTCAGAGAAGCAAATAGAATATTTTATATTTTTTGGGAAGCATGCAAAGCTGACAAAAGAAGCTTTGGCATGTGTTATTTAAAAATAAGGCGTTCAGGTTTTTCTTTTATGGGTTCTTGCGAAGCCGTCAACACCGCTACAATTAGCAAGGATGCAAGAATAGGTATACTTTCCAAAACCGGATCCGATGCTAAAAAAATGTTTACTGACAAGGTTGTGCCAATATCAAACAATTATCCTTTCTTTTTTAAACCCATACAAGACGGTATGGATAGACCAAAAACAGAGTTAGCCTATAGAGTACCTGCTTCTAAGATTACAAAAAAAAATATGTTTGAAACTGAAGAGGAGGAACTGGAAGGATTAGACACAACAATTGACTGGAAGAACACAGCCGACAACAGTTATGATGGTGAAAAATTAAAATTATTAATACATGATGAATCAGGTAAATGGTTGAAGCCTGATAACATTATTAACAATTGGAATGTAACTAAAACATGTTTGAGGCTGGGTAGTAAAATTATTGGAAAATGTATGATGGGTTCTACGTCAAACGCTTTAGATAAAGGTGGTGAGAATTTTAAAAAATTATTTTATGATTCTGATGTAACAAACAGAAATCAAAATGGTCAAACAAAAAGCGGATTGTATAATTTATTTATTCCCATGGAGTGGAATTTTGAAGGATACATAGACAGGTATGGCATGCCTGTTTTTAAAACACCAACTAAAGCTGTAGAGGGTTCTGATGGTGAGTTTATATATCAAGGAGCTATTGATTACTGGGAAAACGAAGTAGATTCTTTAAAGAAAGATGCTGATGTTTTAAATGAATTTTATAGACAATTTCCTAGAACCGATTCGCATGCATTTAGAGATGAAAGTAAGCAATCGTTATTTAACTTAACTAAAATTTATCAGCAAATAGATTATAATGATTCTTTAATTAAAGAGCACTATTTAACTAGGGGTAGATTTAGTTGGAAGGATGGAATTAAAGATTCAAAAGTAGTGTGGTCGCCAGACACTAGAGGTCGGTTTTTAATTTCATGGATACCTGAAAAAAACCTACAAAATTGTAGGCTAAATCAAAACGGAAAGTATGCACCAGGTAACGAGCATTTAGGTAGCTTTGGCTGTGATTCATATGATATATCTGGTACAGTAGGGGGTGGAGGATCAAATGGCGCCTTACACGGATTAACTAAATTTAATATGGACAACGCACCCAGTAATGAATTTTTTTTAGAATACGTAGCAAGACCGCAGACCGCAGAATTATTTTTTGAAGATGTTTTAATGGCCTGTGTTTTTTACGGAATGCCTATTTTAGTGGAAAACAATAAACCCAGATTATTGTATCATTTTAAAAACAGAGGGTATAGAAAATATTGTATGAATCGACCGGATAAAGTATATAATAAGCTTTCTAAATCTGAAAGAGAAATAGGGGGAATACCTAATTCTTCAGAAGAAGTAAAGCAAGCACACGCCAGCGCTATTGAAAGCTACATTGAAAAATATGTGGGAATGGATATGGAAGGGGTTTTTAGAGATAAAATGGATATGGGCACTATGTATTTTAATAGAACATTAGAGGACTGGGCTCGATTCAATATTAACAATAGAACTAAGTTTGACGCCACTATAAGTTCAGGTTTAGCTATCATGGCTAATCAAAAACACTTATATACACCGCAAAAAAAAGAGTCAAAAATAAAGATTAACTTTGCAAGATATAATAACAAGGGATTATATAGCGAAATACGTACTTAATGGTAGATGTAAAAATTGATATAAACCCAGTGGGGTTTCCGGATTTATTTGTTTCTGATAGTGAAAAAGATACAGTAGAGTACGGACTACAGATCGGTCAAGCAATTCAATACGAATGGTTTCGTAAAGACAGTAGTACGTGTAGGTTTTATTCTCAGTGGAGAGATTACCACAGATTAAGACTGTATGCAAGAGGAGAGCAGTCAGTTCAAAAATACAAAAATGAATTAGCTATAGACGGTGATCTAAGTTACTTAAACTTAGATTGGACGCCTGTGCCTATTATTCCAAAATTTGTAGACATTGTTGTTAATGGAATGTCGGACAGATTATTTAAAGTTCAAGCATATGCACAAGACGCTTTGTCTGCAGAAAACAGATCTTCATTTCAAGATATGATAGAGGCTGATATGGTTGCCAAACCTATTCTTACTCAAATACAAAAAGGTTTTGGAGTAAACCCTTTTGCTACTGATCCAGATGAACTTCCAAATAATGATGAAGAACTCGCTCTTTACATGCAATTAAACTACAAACCTGGTATTGAAATAGCGGAGGAAGAAGCTATCAACACTTTGTTTGAAGAAAATCATTATTCTCACATTAGAAAAAGAGTAGACTACGATATTACAGTGTTAGGGGTGGGTATGACTAAACAATATTTTTTACCAGGTGAAGGTGTTAAGATTGATTATGTTGATCCTGCGAACGTTGTTTATAGTTATACCGAAGATCCGCACTTTAAAGATTGTTTCTATTGGGGTGAAATTAAAACTGTTCCAATGACGGAACTACCTAAAATAGATCCAACATTAACAAATGAAGATTTAGAAGAAATAGCTAAGTATAGCCAAGCGTGGTATGATTATTATAATGTCGCTCAGTTTTATGAAAACAGTATGTTTTATAGAGACACTGCAACGTTGTTATATTTTAACTATAAAACCACAAACTCAATTGTATATAAGAAAAAGAAATTAGATGGAGGAGGCGCAAGGGTAATTGAAAAAGACGATCAATTTAATCCGCCAGAAGAAATGATGGAGGAAGGAAACTTTGAAAAAGTTGAAAAGAAAATAGATGTGTGGTATGAGGGTGTTATGGTAATGGGGACAAATATAATGCTTCAGTGGAAGAAAATGGAAAATATGGTTAGACCTCAGTCTGCCTCTCAGCATGCTATGCCTAACTATATTGCCTGTGCCCCTAGAATGTATAAAGGTGTAATCGAATCATTGGTAAGAAGAATGATTACGTTTGCAGATTTAATACAAATGACGCATTTAAAATTGCAACAGGTAATCGCAAGAACTGTACCAGATGGTGTGTTTATAGATGCAGATGGATTAAATGAAGTTGACTTAGGCACAGGAAATGCATACAATCCTCAAGATGCTTTAAGGCTATACTTTCAAACTGGTAGTGTTATAGGTAGAAGTTATACGCAAGATGGAGAATTTAATAATGCTAGAGTCCCAATTCAACAACTAACATCAAGTAGCGGTCAAGGTAAAATCAATAGCTTGGTGGGAACCTACAATCACTATATGGATATGCTAAGAAGTGTAACAGGTTTAAACGAAGCTAGAGATGGAACTAAACCAGATCCTTACGCATTAGTTGGTGTACAAAAATTAGCAGCTCTTAATTCAAATACAGCTACTAGACATATTCTTCAGGGAAGCCTATATATAACACAAACATTGGCAGAAGCTTTATCTATTAGAATTGCAGATATTTTAGAGTACGCAGATTTTAAAGAAGAATTTAAAATGCAAATTGGAAAATACAATGTAGGGATTCTTGAAGAAATAAATGATTTGTATATGTATGACTTTGGGATCTTTATAGAGGTGGCTCCAGATGAAGAAGAAAAAGCGCAGCTTGAACAAAACATACAAATGGCTTTATCTAAAAATGATATTAATTTAGAAGATGCAATAGACATAAGAGAGTTAAAAAATATTAAGCTAGCCAATCAATTGCTAAAAGTTAAAAGACAAAAAAAGCAAGAAAAAGATCAGCAGTTTGCAATGACGCAAAAACAAATGGACGCTCAAACAAAAATGCAAGTGCAACAAATGCAATCAGAGCAAGAGATGAAAAAAATACAAATGGAAGCTCAAGTTCAAATGCAGGCAAAACAAGCTGAAGTAGCTTTTGATATTGAAAGGCTTAAAAATGAAGCAATGTTAAAAAGAGAATTGATGCAGGTGGAGTTTGATTTTAATATGCAACTCAAAGGACGAGAAGAGCAGGCTGTTGACAAAAGAGAAAAAGAAAGAGAAAAAGCAAAAAACAAACGTATTAGTCAGGCAAACACTGAGCAATCTCAACTTATACAGCAAAGAAAAAACAATCTTCCTCCGATTAGTTTCGAATCGAATGAAGACACTTTAGATGGTTTTGATTTAGCTGAATTTGAACCTAGATAATGTTTGAAAATTTTAATATTGAAAAATACAAACAAATTTCTGTGCCTAAAGATAATTCTTTAAGAACATTAGGTGAAATAAAAAGATTAAAGTTAATGCCCTTAAATAAAGTTTTACCACCTAAATATGATAACATATTAAATGTGTTTCAAAATATTTTTTCATATCGAGTAGAATCTTTTCCATATAAAGTGGTAGAAAAGTTGTTAAATGAATCAGAGCCTATAATTAAAAAAATTAAAAATTATCACAACAGACCGAGACCTAATGTAAATGCAAAAAAATTTAAAATTGATTTAGATTATTTAAAAATGAAAAGTGCTCAAACCCCTGCATTCCCATCAGGTCATTCCGCACAATCAAAATTAGTGTCACTGGCATTAACAGCTATGTACCCGCATTTAAAAAAACACTTTGAGACGGCAGCTGAAAATATCTCTAATAGTAGAATAGTTGCAAGGGTGCATTATGAATCAGATAAAACAGTGGGAGAAAAATTAGGAACAGACCTTTATAATCATATAAAGCATCTTAAATATATTTAGAATTATTGTTTAACTTTGTAAAAAATTAAATCAAATGGAAATTAAAGTAAGAGATTTAGGCGAACTAGAGTCTAAATCAACACAAGAAATCGAAAAAGAACTACTTGAGAAACACGAAGCCCAACTAGAAGCCGTGGATAATCCAGAGCCAAAAGATGAGGTGGAGCGTGTAAATCTTCAAGAAGCTCCGGCAGAAGAAGAAAAAGTAGTAAAAGAAAAAGTTGAAGAACCTGTAGTAGAAACTTCAGAAGTTTCTGCGCAAGAAATGTCGGAGACTGATGTTCTTTCATATATTACAAACAAATACGGTGAAGAGGTGTCTTCACTGGATGACTTCATTGTTAAGCGAAATGCATCTGAAGAATTACCGGAAGATGTAAAAGCTTACTTTGAATATAAAAAAGAAACAGGCAGAAGTATTAGTGATTTTGTAAAATTACAACAAGATTACGATTCTATGAATCCTGATTCTTTAATTGCTAGTTATTATTCTGCAACCGAAGAAGGTTTAGATTCAGAAGATATTCAATATCTAATGGATGATAAATTTGGTTTCGATGAGGATTTAGATGATGATAAAGAAAAAAAGAAAAAACAATTAGCAAAAAAAAGAGAGCTATCTAAAGCTAAGAAATACTTTAAAGAGCAAAAAGAAAAATACAAACTACCTCTTGAGTCAAGAGAAGTTGTTTCTGAAAGCAATAAAAAGGAAGTCGAAGCTTATAGAAAGTACATAGAGGAAAATGCTGTTTATGAAAAAGAAGCAGCTAAAAAGCTACAGTGGTTTAAAGAAGAAACTAATAAAGTCTTTAATAAAGATTTCAAAGGTTTTGAGTTTGTTATTAACGATAAGAAAATTTCTTATTTACCTGGATCTGTAGAGGATGTCAAATCAAGTCAGTCATCTATTGATAATTTTATTCAAAGATATGTTGACAATAGAGGATTGGTAAAGGACACCGCTCAGTATCATAGGGCTTTATCTATGGCAATGAATCCAGACAAATATGCCAAGTTCTTTTACGAGCAAGGCAAGGCGGATGCAGTAGAAAATATATCCAAAAAAACTAAAAATATAAATATGGATGTAAGGTCAACTCCACAAGTCACATCAAAATCTGGTTTCAAAGTAAGGTCTTTGAATCAAGACTCAGGTCGAGGTTTAAAGATTAGAAGTATAAAAAAAAGTAATTAATAACAATTTAAAAATTTAAAATTATGCCAGGTTCAGTTCAGGCCTCTCCTACATTTGCTTTACAGCCAAGTGCAGAAAGAGTAGCCGTTCAGTCAAACTACATAACTAACTTCAACTTCTTGAATCAGTATCTACCTGATACTTATGAAAAGGAGTTTGAAAGATACGGGAACAGAACAGTAGCGTCATTCTTAAGAATGGTAGGCGCTGAAATGCCTTCTAACTCTGACCTTATTAAATGGGCGGAGCAAGGAAGATTACACACTAAATACACTAACGTAACTTCAGGTGCGGCAGCAGCTCAAGACGTAGCTACATTAACAGTCAATGACGTACTTGTACCAGGTACAGGTGGTATTGCTATTAGAGTAGGTCAAACATTTATGTTATCTGACAGCTCTATTGGTTCTACTAACAGCAACAAAGGTATCGTTACTGCTGTAAATTATGCAGCTGGTACTATTGACGTTGCATATTACGAAGCAGGTGGTCAGACAATGGCTGCAGGTGTACAGTGTTCATTATTTATTTATGGTTCTGAATTCCAAAAAGGTTCAGTTGCTATGGCAAATTCATTAGAAGCTGACGACGTTATCTTCCAGAATAGCCCAATCATTATCAAAGATCTTTACGAAGTATCTGGTTCTGATATGGCTCAGATTGGATGGATCGAAGTTACTACTGAAAACGGAGCAACAGGATACTTATGGTATTTAAAATCAGAGCATGAAACAAGATTAAGATTCGAGGATTACCTAGAAACAGCTATGGTGGAAGCAGTTCCAGCAGAAGCAGGTTCTGGTGTGGCAGCTATCGCGGCTGGTGTAGCATCAGGTACAGGTAACAAAGGATCTGAAGGATTGTTCTATGTATTAGGTCAAAGAGGAAATGTTTGGGGCGGTGGAATTCCAGCGGCTTTAGCAGACTTTGACGCTATCATTCAGAGATTAGATAAGCAAGGTGCTATCGAGGAAAATGTATTATTCTTAAACAGAGAATTTTCTTTTGACATTGATGACATGTTAGCTGCACAAAATTCATATGGTGCAGGTGGTAGCTCTTACGGATTATTTGATAATGACGAAGAGATGGCATTAAATTTAGGATTCTCTGGATTCAGAAGAGGTTATGATTTCTACAAAACAGATTGGAAATACCTTAACGATCCTACTATGAGAGGTGATATTGTTGGAGGAAAAATCAATGGTGTACTTGTACCTGCTGGTTCTACTTCAGTATACGATCAAATCTTAGGTAAGAACGCTAAGAGACCATTCTTACACGTAAGATATAGAGCTTCTGAAACTGAAGATAGAAGATATAAAACATGGATTACTGGTTCTGCTGGTGGCGCTGCTACTTCAGGTACTGACGTAATGCAAGTTAACTTCTTATCAGAAAGAGCGCTTTGTACTTTAGGTGCAAACAACTTCTTCTTATTCCAAGATGCATAATAAGTAGTTTTATAATATCAAGGGGTGCAAGTCACCCCTTAGATATTTTTTATAAATATTAAATTAAATCAAATGAAAAAAAATAAAAAAGTATACGAGGATAAAGTATACAGACTTACCAGAGATGCAGCACCTCTTTCATATATGCTGTCATCAAAACACACAAAAAGAAAAGCCTTACTATATTTCGACGAAGACACAGGAATCAATAGAGCTTTACGTTATGCTAGAAATCAAAAATCAATATTTGAAGACGAGCAGGATGGCAATGCAATATTAGAACCTATTATATTTGAAGAAGGAATGTTAAGAGTTCCAAGGCAAAATCAAATCTTACAAGAATTTTTAAAACTTCACCCAGGTAACGGCAATGTTTTTTATGAAGTAAATAATGAACAAGACGCCGCTCAAGACATGGAAGCTATGAACTTTGAATTAGAGGCACAAATAGCTGCACGCGATTTAAGCCTTTCTAAGCTCGAAAGTATTTCAAGAGTAGTATTAGGTGTTCGTGCAGATAAAATGACCACAGCAGAGCTTAAAAGAGATATTATGGTGTTTGCTAGAAGAGATCCTCAAGAGTTTTTGGATTTAATTAATGATCCTATGGTCGAATTACAGGATGAGGTGGTCAAGATGTTTAGCGCAACTTTACTGCAAATGAGAAATAAAAACAGAGATGTGTATTTTAATTTGAAGAAAAACAAAACTAAAATGCTCACAGTTCCTCATGGCGAAGAACCATCTTTTATTGTTGCTTCTTATTTTCAAACCGATGAAGGTGTAGAGTCCTACAAGCTGTTAAAGAAAATGCTAGAAAAATAAAGGGGTATATCCTCGAATAAATCGAAACGTATTTTTTTTATGTATCTTTGTATAAACACTAGATACGATGATAAACGAAGTACGAAATGCAGTAATGGCTGTAATAAATAAAAATAACTACGGGTATATTTCCCCTAGCGATTTTAATTTATTTGCAGAACAGGCGCAACTTGATATATTCGAGGATTATTTCTATTTATATAACAATCAGCTTAATGCTGAAGTAATGCGTAAATCTGGTACAGGATACGCAAACATTACTAAAGGTATTGTAGAGGTTATAGATAGTTTTTCTGTTAACACATTTCTTACACAAGTAAATGCTAATACATACAGCCTTCCTTCAGATTATTATTTAGTCGATAAAATATTTTACTATTCAAACTTATTAGATTCAGGAACAGCCACTGGCACCAGTGGTTCTTTATTAATTGAAGCAGGACAAAATTTTTTAACTACCGTAACCCCTGGAAGTTTAGTAGTCAACACCACTATTTCATTACAAGCATTTGTTGTGTCTGTAGATAGCGATACTCAATTAACTTTAAGCAGCCCTCTAATTGCAGCTGGACAAAATTATTCTATATACTCTAACACTCATATTAGAGAAGTAGAAAGAGTAACACAAAATAAAATATTTTACCTAACCAATTCTAACATTGCTGCTCCAACTACAATGTTCCCAGCATATGTATTAGATAGCGCAACTGGAACGGCATTAGGAAATACAGTTACCGTTTATCCTACGACTATCACTGGAGCAGCCGATATACACGCTCAATACGTAAGATACCCACAAACTCCAAAATGGACTTACAATACTCTCGCAGGAGGAGAGCCGGTGTTTAACGCATCTGCAGCGGACTACCAAGATTTTGAGCTACCAGAATCAGACATGAATGGTTTAGTTAATAAAATTTTACAATACGCAGGTGTGTCTGTAAGAGAAGCAGACGTTACTAAGTTTGGTCAATCGTTGGAAGCAGAAGATAGATTAACAGAAACTACACAATAAGATTATGGCATATTTAACAGGTTATCAATATTACGAAAATTCAGGCAACATTCCAGAAGATGCAAATTGGGGTAGCTATCAGTATGTTTCATTAGAAGATATAGTAAATAACTTTATGCTTATCTACAATGACAACTTACAGTTAATTAACAACGTTAATAGATACCAGGTTTTATTCTTTGCTAAAAGAGCTATACAAGAATTGAATTACGATGCATTCAAAGAAATTAAAGTTTTAGAATTAGATGTATGTGACAGATTGAGATATGTATTGCCTCCAGACTATGTAAACTATGTTAGAATTTCTATGTATAAAGACGGCATGCTATTACCACTTAGTGAAAACATACAAGTTAATTCAGCTAAAAGTTATTTACAAGCTCATGATTGCAGAATACTGTTTGATATTAATGGAAATATTTTAGAAGCAGAATATTCTGCTTTAGATAGACAAAGAATTGCAGGCACCAAAAAATCTATTTATCTTGGCGAAGGTCAATATAATGGTAGAATGGGGTATTGCGTAGATGGCTGCTGGTATTTTGATTATCAAATCGGTGCAAGGTTTGGTTTAAATACAGAAACAGCCAATATAAATCCCACATACAGAATTGATAAAAAAGCTGGTGTTATAAATTTTAGTTCAGGTATGGCAAATCAATTGTGTGTATTAGAATATGTATCAGACGGAATGGAGAATGGAAATGATGCAGCAGTAAGTGTAAATAAATTATTTGAAGATTATGTTTACTCTTACATTAAGTATGCTATTTTAAACTCAAGATTAGGTGTGCAAGAGTTTATAGTAAATAGAGCAAGGAAAGATAAATCAGCACTTTTAAGAAATGCAAAAATTCGCCTAAGCGACATACATCCAGGTAGGCTTTTAATGAATCTTAGAAGTCAAGCAAAGTGGATTAAATGACGGTAATACAAACTAATTTTATTAAGGGCCGAATGAATAAGTCGGTTGATGAAAGACTACTTCCACCAGGTGAATACGTAGACGCTTTAAACGTGAGACTTGGTTCCACTGAAGACACAGAGATAGGATCTGTAGAAAACTCTAAGGGTAATTCATTGATAGCAGAATTAACTTATGATGGTGTAGCTCTAAATCCTGCAAGCACAAAATGTATAGGTGTTTTAGAAGATGGTGCAAACAACACCATATATTGGTTTGTTCATGATTCATCTAATGGGCAGTCAGTAACAGGTAAAGTTGATATGATTGTGTCATATAATGTTATAAACAATAATTTAGTTTACCACGTCATATCGACTAAAATATTAAATTTTAATCCTACTTACTTAATTAATGGTGTAAATAAAATAGATGACTTATTGTTTTTTACAGACAATATAAACCCACCTAGATGTATAAATATAACGAGAGCTTATCTTCCCCCAACAGCATTACATATTGATCAAATTACAGATGCTGAATTAAACGTAATTAAAGCACCACCTATGGCGGCGCCTACAATTAACTTGCTTCAGTCAGGTCAAGAAGAAAACTTTTTAGAAAAAAATATTGTAAGCTTTGCTTACAGATATAGATATTTAGATGATGAATATTCTGCCATATCTCAGTTTAGCGACATTGCCTTTGTACCTAGTTTTTTTAGTTTGAATACTAGTGATTTATCTAACGCTGGAATGGAAAACGCTTTTAATACAGCTGAAGTTACATTCAACACTGGTAGCAAATTAGTTAAAGAAATAGATTTACTTTTTAAATATGCTAATCAACCAGGAGTTTATGTAATTGAAAAGTTTAATAAAGGCATATTAGGGTGGTCTAACAATATAAATAGAACAGAAGTTTTTCGACACAACCAAATATATACCGCTCTTAGTGATAACCAACTAACTAGATTATTTGACAACGTGCCAAGAACCGCAAAGTCTCAAACCATCATGGCAAACAGGCTTATGTATGGAAACTATGTGGATGGGTACAATGTTAACAATCAATTAAACTACACGGTATCTCAACAATCCGAGGTAATTAATTTACAAGAATTTACAGGTGTTTTGTCTACCGGAACATATACTTTTGATATAACTAAAAACATAAATGATTCAGTTGCTACTTTTGATTTTTCCAACATAGACAACGCGGCTTCATTAAAACAAGATTCACAAATAGGTTTTCAGTTCAACTTTCAATCAACTGATTTTGATGCGCCAGGTGGTGGCGCTGCTCCCGGAACTCCTAATCAAGCTACAACATCAATTACTTTTACTATCACATTAAATCAAGATTATAATAGTATATATGATTTATTTAGTGGATCTTTTTTAATTCAACAAATAGGCCCAGGAATATCAGGTCCTTTTAATACCAATAATCCATGTAATGGCGCAACACTTACAGACATTCTAAATTGTGCTATCACTGATCAAGCACCGAATATACACACATATTCAGGTATAGATGGTAGAGATGAACCCATTAGAATTGCTACAAATCCCGGTAGTTCATCAGTTAGCCTGCAATTAGTTGCCGCAGAATTTGATGATCCTGCTGTAGCTCCAAATCCAGATATGTTTGGTTATTATAAATTTACCGCAGCTCAAGCCGATTACTCTTCTAACGGAAACAGAAAAAGTTTACATAGTAACAGGAACTATGATGTTGGTATTGTGTATATGGATGAGTACTTAAGAAGCACCACGGCGTTAACCTCTAGAAGTAATACAATATATATACCACCAGTAAGTTCAGTTACAGCAAATAGCTTACGTATAAATATACCGAGCACCATGACACCACCCACCTGGGCTAGTAAATATAAATTCGTAGTTAAAAGAGCTGAAGACACTTATGAAACAATATATTCTGTTATTGCATTTGATGACGATTCTACTAATTCTGTTTGGATCAGACTAGAAGGTGACAATCAGGTAAAAGCTAAAGAGGGTGATTTCTTAATTGTTAAAGCTGATATTAGCGGCCCACTTAATACAGTGGTAAAAACCAAAGTATTAGCCATTGAATCAAAGGCAAACAACTTTTTAACCCCCGAAGCATCTCAGGGGATTGGAACTAATTCTGCATTTATTTCAGAACCCGCTGGATTATATATGAATTTAAAACCACAAGGTTTTACTATTACAGATAATACAAATGGATTTTTTGATAGCGGTCAAGAAGGAGGAAGAAGTGGTAAACGAGGAGGCCCTGCAGCGGTAGCCGGAGTCCCTTGCTTTAGAGAGGTGGTAAATTCAAGCGGTGCTACTGAAGTAGAAAACATAGCTATACCGGAGGGTTCGCTTGTAAACTTTGCAATAAGATTTAACAGAAATTCAAGTGATGGAGGGTTTTTAGTTGGTAGTTCAGATCAAAAAACTTATGACTATAACAGAACTGTAGTGGCTTCTCAGGATTATAATTCTTTATTTGAATTTGTAAATGGAGAGGGTATAGATTTTACAGAAGGGGTTGCTTCAGGAATAGGTACTCAACCTGGAAATGTATATACTAATATTATTGGAGATTTAAATAATTTGGAAAACCCAACTGCTCCATATCAACCAAACGGAGACAATAGGTATCAATTTTATACAGTAAGCGCCGGCACCCCACCTGCAACTGGAGTGCAATCAGTAGGTACAGCTGGCACAAAATTAACATTAGGACTGATTAGCGGAACTGGAGGAGATAGTGGTCAGCGAACAAGAGTAGAAGGTCAAGTAACTATTAACATAGGAACAGCATCTCTTATATTAGAAACAGAACCACTTAATGCCGATTTAGATATATACTATGAAAATGATGAAGTGTTTGATATATTTGCAGGATACCACCAGTCAGGTTCAAAAACAGGTGATCAAAATCAAACTGCTGTACAGCCAGCTATAGTAAATCTAGGATTTTTTGATTGTTTTGCTTTTGGTAATGGGGTAGAAAGCTATAAGTATTTAGATGAACTGGATGGTTCTAGTTTTACATTAGGTCAAAGAACAACATCAGTATCTGAAGAAGATTATAAAGAAGCAAACAGGTATGCTAGTATAACTTATAGCGGTATATACAACGCTGACACCAACATAAATAGATTTAATGAGTTTAATTTAAGCGATGGAAACTTTAAAGATTTAGAAAAATCTTTTGGAGATATAAATGTTTTACATTCTTTTGAAACCAATTTATTAGTATTGCAAGAAGACAAAATATCTAATGTACTTTTAAGTAAGCAGGCACTACAGGCAGCCCAGGGAGCTGGGGTAGTAGCAACTTCTACTGCTGTATTAGGAACACAGTTAGCTAGAATCGAAGAATACGGAATTAGCAACAACCCAGAAAGCTTTGCAGCATATGGAGACAGCAGGTATTTTACAGACACAAGTAGGGGTGCAGTCATTCAGCTAAAAGGAACAGGAGGAGTTAACGATAAGCTAACGTTAATTTCTGAATTAGGAATGAGAAGTTATTTTAGAGATAACTTTATTCAGTATCCAGACACACAAAAGATTGGAGGTTTTGATCCGTATATGAATGAGTATGTATTAAGTTCAAATACAATTGGATTGCCAAATGCATATCAAGCTAATACTGAAATACCTGTTCAATGTGGCGCGAAATTCGGAGCTTATGAGTATGATGATCCTATAATTTACAATGTTAATTTAGGAGAAGCACAAGGAAATGTAATTGTATCCTATATAATTACAGGCACAGTAGCAATTGATTACGAATGGAGTTCTACAACTGGAAATATACCGGCAGCAACGGGATCGGGAAGCTTTAATTTTAATAAAAATACCTCCACACCAACTAATTTAAAAATTACAGTAACACCAACTGGTTCGTACACAGCTGGATTTATAGTTGGATGCCCAACAGTAAATGAACTGACAATTATAAATGTAGCCCTTGGCTCTGTTTCTGATGATGGACTGTTTATCCACGATGAATTTTACTGGAATGACGGCACAACAACAAGTCCAGTAGAAAGCGTTCAAACATCTTTTAGCTTTACTCCGTTTGACACTAATAGATTAGCTAGGTATACTAGCATCACGGGTATTGAGTCTGAAGGATTATTTCCACCTAATAATGCCACGGTATATATGGCGTCAAATAAAATAGATTTTGACACATTAGTGTTTAGTCCAGCATCTGGTTATCCAGGGCCTACTATTCCACCGGCAGCAGATAAGTTTTCATTCTTAGTTTCTAATACACTTTACACATCTTCGCAAGCAGACATAAATGCATTGGTGGCGGCGGCTACAGATATTACTGCTGTAACTAATCCATCAACAGGATACTATGAAGCGAACTTTACATACAGCAATCCTACTAATCAAACGTATTTATATTTAATATATAACTATGCAGGGGTGGCTCCAATTACTTTAGAATTTGGAACTACACCGTTGCTTGCTTGTTGTTTAGGTTCGTCTTCTTCATACTACTTAAATACATCGAGCTTTAGCACAGCTACATCAGTTTATACAGATGCTAACCTTACTACATTAGCAACCGATGGATTCTACAAAGATTCAGGTGGAACCGTAAGAGAACAATCAAGCGGATTATTAATATCAAGCGCGGCTTGTTCCACGTGTAACTATATTTATATATCTTCAGTGCAAGGTAGCCCCACTACGTTATGTACCGGTAATTATGTAATGTCTGTACAAGCGCAAACCACAACTAATCATGCATTTGCAAGTGTAACAATTGGTGATGTACTTAGTGTTATTCCTCCAGGTGCTGCACCCAATACATACATAGCATATAGCGCGGTTCAAAATGAAGACACAGCAACTGGAACAACATTTAGAATAGCTGAAATAAATGCTAGTGGAGAAATAATTGCATTATTCTATGGAGGAACAGGAACATGTGGGGCACCACTATAAAATAAAAATATGGCAGCAGTAACATTAACATATAGCGAAACTTCAAAAGGATGGCCATCATTCTATTCATTTATACCTGAAAAAATGATTGGCATGAATAACTATTTGTATTCGTTCAAAGGCGGTAAGTTATACAGGCACAATACAAATACGGTAAGAAATAACTATTATGGCGTGCAATACAATTCTACTATTTCAAGTATATTTAACACAAAACCTTTAGAAGTAAAATTATTCAAAACAATTTATTTAGAATCGGATAATGCTTGGGCTGCTACATACAATTCCGACATGCATAATCCAGGCGGTAGTTTATTATCTTCTTATTTTGTTCAAAAAGAAACAGACTGGTTTTCTTTTTTAAGAGCAGATGAGAATACAGTTAACTTTAATTTAAGGTCTGCGAATGGTGTTGGAGATGTAGTATCTGTAGATTCAACGGATCCAGCACTAGTAATATTAACTTTTAATGTAGAGGTAGGATCAATTATATCAAATAGAGATACAGTTTATTTCGGAAATACACCTACATTGGGCGGCACAGTTGCGGGGCATACTGCAAATACCATTACAATTGACACCACTATAGTGGGTGGCGCAGTGCCTACAGTTGGTTCGTTTATTTGCTACATTAAAAACAGTGTAGCTGAATCACACGGAGTAAGAGGACATTACTTAGAATTTACATTAACAAATAGCGACACCACACCAACAGAACTATTTGCTGTGAAAAGCAGTATGTTTAAAAGTTACCCTTAAAATTTGTATCTTTGTTGTTAAATTTATAAATTTATCAATATGGAGGAAGAAGTAGGGGATACAGCAGGTGCATCTCTAGGGGCAATATCAGGTGCAGTAGGTGCGCTTTTTGGAATAGCTGGTTCTTTATCTCAAGCAGCTTCAGCTAAAGCTGCAGTGCAAAGAGCTAATGAAGAAGCGGCTCTTGCTGTCGCACAAGCTAGAGATAACATAAGTAAGATACCTGCTCTTGAAAAAGGCATACCCGCAATTTCTATTGATCAAATACAAAAAGATTCTTTAAGACAAAGAAAACAACTACTTGACGCAGTGAGAGGCTCTGGTCAAAGAGCTGTGTTAGGTGCGGTTCCAACAATTGGAGAGCAAATATTAACACAAGAAGAGAAACAAAGAGGCGCAATTGAAAAACAACTTCAAGCTCGTGAAGATGAAATTGTAAAAGCCGAACAAGCTAAACAAGATTTAGAATTACAAATGCTTACAGCGACTGGGACAGCAGCAAGGCAAAGAGCTGCAGCTGGCGCTAGACAACAGGCATCTGCAATTGCTGGAGCAGGAGCTTCTGCCGCTGCATTAGGCGGTGAGATATTGGGTATGAGTGATTTATATGGAGGAGAAAAAAGAAGATTCAATAGAGCTGTAGATACATATGTATCAGATACAAATGCACCCGACGCTTTTGACAAAGAGGGGTTTGTAGATTATTTGAATACCAGGTCTGAGTCTATAGAAGATTTGACTGATATGTTGGGTGATCCAGATAATACATTGATGGCGGATTATTTTGAAAGCTTGGGTGATGTTGTAGCTGACGAACAAATTTAACATGGCAAAAGATAATAGAACTTATTACAACCCTAGGGGCAACAGATTTACAGGAATGTTTGATTCCGGTGAAGCATTTGTTCCTGTTGACTGGGCAAAGATTACAGGGGACATTGTAGATAGATTACAAACTGTAGACAAAGAAAGACAAAACAAAAGAAATGAAATCCAAACTAAGACTGACGAACTACTAACAGACTTAAGGGATTATCAAGCTGGAGGCAACAACACTTTTAATGCATATGTGTTAGACGGAAGCACACAAGTAAAAGATTATATGTTAATGCAAAACAAGTTGTTAAAGCAAGGCAAGCTTGATCCAAACGCATACACTAGAAGCTCACAATTATTACAGGACGACTGGAATTCTTTTCAAGAAGCAGCTAAAACATTTAATACTGATTACGCTGAAGCTATAAAAGCTGCAGAAGCCGGAGATGTTTCTAAATTAGGATTATTAAGTTTTGATGGATTGCAAGCTGCAACAGATATACAAAACAGTAGATTAGTAATCAACACTGACGGAAGATTGTATTCACAAACAGGTGATGGAAAGCTAGTTGGATTTACCAACATGAATGCAAGACAAAAAGATATTCCTAAAAATTACGACATCATGGATGGAAGCAAACAATTTGCTTCAACTTTAGGAAAATATAAGAAAGCTTATCCAAGCATGACAATAGAAGACATCACCCGTCAACCTGATTTTCAAAAAGCAAGAAATACATACATTGACGGTGTTTTGAATCAAGGGACTGGTAGAGACTTTTTAAGTATCTTAACCCAAAACGGATACGAACTAACCCAAGATCCATCTAAGGTAGATGACAACACCATACTGGTAAAAGCAGATTCAAACGGAATGCTACAGCCGGATAAAGAATCTCTTGAAAAACATAGAGGTCGTGCAAAAGAAATATTAGAAGAGGCTATTAGTGTACAGCTAGATTACATTGAATCACCAGGTGGAACTAAAACACAGACTGATAGAGCAAATGATTCCAGAATACAAAAAATACAAAATGTATATGGTTATTTAGGAGATATTTTATCTAATAACAAAGTAAAACGAGATAGAGCAAAACAATTTTTATTTCAAAACTATCCTGAAATTACTGCATTTGAATCCGATGCCGATGGTATCAGGATAAAAGTGGGAGGTACAGCAACACAAAAAATTACATGGCAAGATTTAGATACAACAGGTGCAGCTAGTACTAAAACTCCTGAGCAAATTATAGATAGATTACTTCCAATAATTACCGGACAATTAGATAAAGATGAGCTTGATAAAATTAAAAACAAATATTTAGCTAACTTAGATGAACAGGGTAAAAAGAATTTTAGACTTCAATTTGGTAGAAACGATGATTATGATATTACAGAATTAAGAACTTCTGATGACTTTGTGTTCCCAGAGGATGTGCTTACTACTGTTAGTGATAGCTTAACTGCGCTAGGTAAAATACTTCCCGAAGCAAGAGAAGGCACAGTGCAAAAAGCAATTGCAAGAAGTATCAATGATGCTCTTATCGGCCAAAGTGGAGTTGGAGTTGAGGTTTCAGGACAAAATTTAATATTAAAACTACCTAATAATACAACTGTAAATTTAGGTGATCCGGTAGAATTAGGTGGCGCTGGACTTTTAAAATTAATTCAAGATGAAATTAAAAGGTCAAAAACCGCTAAGCCACCTGCAAGTGGCGGAGGCTCTGGTGATCAAGGATTCGGATAATGAGCGAACAAATATTAAAAAATATATGGAATAACTTAACCCAAGCAGGGTTAACTACAAATGATTTTGAAGCATGGAACGCCAACTTTCAATCAAATGAAGAAGTGCAAGCCAATGTTCATGAATATCTGACACGTCAACAATTAACAACTAGTGATTTTTCAACTTGGTCAAACAATTTAGGTTTAAAAAAAAAAGACGAATCCGATTTTATTTCAGAAGAGGAAGTTACGGAATTGTCTACACAGGAAGATCGAATCGCCGCTGGGCAATCGGCATCTTCAGTTCTTCCAACTCCAGAAGTTGAAGAAGTTACAGCTCTCAATGTAACTGAAAATATAATTCCATTATCAGATGATGAAGCATCTAAAGGTGTGCTTTCAAATCAAGCCTCCAATCAAAATAATATTTTGTATCAACAAGGATACTATAATTTAACGCCTAACCAAAAGAATAGTTTTGCCACTGCAGTTTTAAATGGTAGTGTAACCCCAATAAACGACATGACTGATGTTCAGTTTCAAGGCGTTGATGTTTCAAACATAGGTGTAGGTAAAACCGCTGTAGAACTTATTGAAGAAAATTTCACAGAGGATGGTGTAACTTTAAACGGAGTATTTCATGCTCCCGGCACAAAAATATATCAACTAGCAGAAAGTTTGATAGAAGACAAAGATATATCAAGAGGTAAGCAAATAGATATAAATTCACCTACGTTAAATTACGTAACACCTTTGGGCTTAGATGCTTCTGAAGAAAACCTGGATGAATTAATAGCTCAATATGGTGCAGATATAGACGACAACACCCTTAAAAGAATGGGTGTAGATAAAAAAGAATATATTGATTTTGTAAGAAAAAATTATAGACCGGAAGACTTTACTTATAAATTAGTAAGAAAGCTTGATAACTTTGGTATTGGCAGGTTTTTTGGTGAGGAAAATCAAATCAAAGCCAATGAGGTTCAAAGAAAAGCAAAAAGAGAAGAAGAGCAGTATCAAAGAGCGATGTTGTTTAAAAAAAATAAACTCGAATCTCTTCTTAAAGATAAATCTTATTTAGAAGCACAACTAAGAAAGACAGAAGATCCGGCAGAATACAAAACACTTCAAGCCGAAATAGATAAATATGATTCAATCATTAACACCAACCTTGGGCAAATGATGAATTTAGATGAATACTTTCCCAACTATAAAGAGCATCTTTCAGCTGGAGGGACAGCACAAATTTTAAAAAAGAAAAAAGTTTATGATGCTGCTAGAGGTAATTTAGTTGATGAATTCGGATCACAAACCAGTGAGGTATTAAAGGAAGGTATATATGGATTAGGAAATTTAGGCAATGGAATAATAAACTACATACCTGAGTTAGCAGATGAATTTTTTTCAGTATTAGGTGGTGATAACAAAGGCATTTGGGCGGGACTTAGTAAAAATATTAGAGATAATATGGAGGACTACAAAAGAGGGGAAGAAGGTCAAGTAGAAAGAAAACTAGTTCTTCAAGGAAAACCTGTTGAATATAAAGGAGAATTATATTTTGTAGATGAAAAGAGTGTAGTATATGATCAAAAAACTGGGGTAGAAATGACGGGAATTATTTCTCCAGTTGATATGGATAATATACGAAGATATGCCGCAAACATCCCTGATTCAGATATTGAAACAGAAACAGTGGGTAGAGCGGCTATACCAAAAGTAACTGGAACTATTGCGTATATGTATGGATTAATTAGAAGTGGAAGAGGATTTAGCAACAAGCTACAAGCCCTGGGCATGAAAGGAAAAAAAGCTGGCTATGTAGGGATGGGGCTAGCTTCATACACTGCTTCTATGACGAACAATGTACAAAGCATCAAAGATGATTTGATGAAAAAAGGATTTACTGAAGAAGATGCTTTAGAAAGAGCCATGGTGTTTGGTCACACCATATCCACATTTGACGGATTATTTGCAGGACTAGCAGGTAGTAACCAAAAATTACTAACTGGTTTGGGGGGAGTGAGAAAACAACTTTACAATCTAATTATAAAAGATCCTAAAAAATTTAACAGTGCCGAGTTGAAAAGAAAAGCAAACGACTTGCTTAAAGAAAATTTAAGAGAAGTATTTATAGAAGAAATACCTGTATATCTTTCTGAAAAGGGTGTTAATTATTTAATGAACGAATATGTAGGCTCTGAAGTTAGAGACGCTAAAGTTAGGCGTGGAGAGATAGAAGAAGTCATGCTATTGACGGTGGGCGCAACCACAGGATTGGGTGGTAAACAGTTGTTAAGTAGAAAAGACCGAGCTCAAACCATAGATTACATATCACAAAACTTTACACAAGAAGATATAAAAAAGCGTTTAGAATCTTTGAGAAAAGAAGGATTGCTTGAAGAGAATCAAGCAGAAAATGTTTTTAATGAAATTTATAATATGAATGCTGCCAACAATCAAACGCAAGGCACTGTTCAAATGGCTGAAAATAAAGAGCCAATGGCTGATTTACTAAACAGACGCAGAAAGTTAATGGAGCAAAGAAAAGGATTGGAAGGCCCATTGAAAGAAGATATAGACAAAAAAATTAGCGCGGTTGATAGTCAAATAGAACTATTAGCTAAAAAAGATAAGCAAGAAGTAGAACAAGAATATAAAAACCAAGAAGATGCCAGTACGAAGCAAAGCACAGTGGCGGAAACTAGCCAAGACGAATCCACAGTTACTGAAGAAGTGGCTGAAGGAGTATCCAGTGACATACAGCAGCCTGCCAGCGAGACTGACACCCAAACCGAAAGTGAAACCGACCAGACAACGCAGGAGGAGGTAAAAACAGATTTCCGAATTAATGATGTAGCTGGAAGACCAATTTCAATATCATACAACCAGGGTGGTAAAGTTGTAAACGAAGAAGTTGCAGACAAGAAAGCAGCACGAAAACGAATCAATCAATTAAAGTTTGAAGACCAAGGGTTTACCGGAGTATTTCAATCATCTAATCCTAATGTAGAATTAGAATTGGTAGAGGGTGAAGTTGTTGCAACCAATAAAAAAACAGGAGCAAAACGAAAAGCCACTCAAAAGTTATTTAATGAATATATGGAAGCGATAGAGTTCACTGGAGTTGATTCTAACGTGGAAACTATGGTTAGTGAAGGAGAAATAGAAGGCGAGCAAGCTGTTGATTTTATTATAGAAAATAGCCAGAACCCAGTTGAAATAGCTAACCAATTACAGAAAACACCTAAAACAAAAAAAGGCGATACAGAACTTGAAGCTCCATGGGAGGCTGATTTTAGATTAAGATCAATAAAAGAAACAGATTTTGATAGATTTGGTGATCCTAACTTTAAAACACCTACAATGAAGCGTAGGTGGTTCAAGGCAGACGCAGCCGGGCTTGATGTAATAGCTCAAGAGCTTAGTCAAGATTATAATCAGGAAATCACAGAAGATATGCTGATTGAATTTATTAAAAGTAATCCTAGTAGAAAAGCACCAGCAAGAACTAGGACACAAACAAATGAGCAGAGAGTTGCGTTAGAACAAAAGTTTCAAGAGCTGACAGGATTAAAACCTACAGCTAGAAACATTAGAGGGGTTGCAGGTAAAGATATGATTACTCAACCTAAATCAGAAACTGAAAGACAAGCAAAAGAAATTGAGCAAATGGAAGCTGTAGAAAGAGGTGAAGTGGATACAGAACAAGAAGCTCAATCAGAACAAGACACTGAGGCAGAACAGCAGCTCGAAGAAGATTTAGAAACCGAGCCACAATCAGATTCAGAATCAAGCATGGCGCCAAGTTCAAGTCAAACTATTACAAATTATATAACAAATAAAGGTCAGGCTCTTTTAGATTTCTTTGATAAAATCGGTCTTTCTAAAGACAAATTGCTAACTAAATTTTACGACAAGTATAGGCCAATAAGAAACCTACAGAAAGCTATCGAAAAGAAACTGGGTAGAAAAATGTCAATTGATAAAAACTTTGATATAGCAGAGGATTTAGTCTATGGTAAAATAAGAAATAAGATTGACAACTTTAATACAGAGATGTTTAATTTCTTTGATAAGCTTAGTAAAAAAAATATAGACAGAGAAACCCTTGATGAGTACCTGTATGCAAAACATGCAGTAGAAAGAAACGAGCATATTCGTAAAGCAACTGACGGAGAAAATGATGCGGGATCAGGCATGACTGATACTGAAGCTCAACAAATTTTAGACAAATTTGAAAACGAAGGGTTGACGCAAGACCTTGAGCAAGCCGCTGATTTTATATATGAAAAGACTAAAGAGACATTAGATATTTTAAAGAACGAAGATTTATTATCTCAAACTGAGTATGATAATTTATTAAATAATGAGTATCAAAACTACGTACCATTAACAGGTTTCGATCAGCT
>Ga0208899_1000126_pt1 | contig 46167 bp, 56 predicted proteins | sample VirMetDEL_Nov_24_FD_184518 | JGI IMG/M metagenome (GOLD analysis project Ga0208899, IMG submission 184518) | Aqueous microbial communities from the Delaware River and Bay under freshwater to marine salinity gradient to study organic matter... | ecosystem: Environmental > Aquatic > Marine >... | reverse complement strand
CTTGCAAAATAACACCATTAGGTGCATCTAATGCTAAATAGCTACTAGTATCGAAAATTTTAGTGGTTGTTGTCCCACCGAGAAAAACTGAACCAGCAAATGTAGCATCACCTGAACCATCTATTCTCATTCTTTCGGTTAAATTACCACCATGAACACGAGTCTTAAAAACCATTTCGCCTTCATAATTAGCACTTGTGTTATTAGCTTTTACTCCTGAAATTTCTGCAAAAGCAGTTACTGAACTAGAATTTGTTATATATCTTCCACCTAATCCAATACCACCACCTTTATCTACATCTTGCTGAACAAAACCAAAAATATCAGCTACAGTTTGAGCGCCTATAGCAGTCATAGGTATGCCTTGTGCAGTAAAGACTCCATTAATAGAGCTAGTTCCTATACCTAATTTCCCATCGCTTGTAAATCTAGCAATTTCTGTTCCGTTTGATTTAACTTTTAATGGAGAGTATCCTGAAGCACTTTGGTCGATTACAAATCCCGAATCATCAAATGTTAATGTTCCATAAGCATTAGTACCATCTCTCTTAACACCAATTTGATTATTGACAGTTAAATTATGTACTGGCGTTATTCCTATACCTACATTACCATCAAATGTAGCGTTTTGTGAGTCATCAATCTCTAATGCTTGAGTTGATTCAGTATAAAATCTTAAATAGTTACCAGCAGTAGAGCCAATTATTTTATATGAACTATCTCCAAATTGAATTGCAGAACCACTATTTACAGTTACGTTACCTGAATCATTTATACTCATTCTAACTACAGCATTAGTTTGGAAGTTCATTGTATTTGAACTATGAGCGTAATTTATATATCCTACATCATTGTCATCAGCATCTCCAAAATAAATAATACTATTAGCGTTGTTTGGTGATAAAAATTGTAAAGATGCATGGCTATTAGATTCAATAGTTACTTGTGAATTTGAATTAGCAGTTACACTACCAGCAGAACCATCAGTAATGTGCAATTCGTTATCTGGGGAGCTAGTTCCTATACCTACATTACCATTTGATAATGCAGTTAAAACTTCATTAGAAGTTCCATTACCTTGAATTTTAAGAGCTGGAGTTGTATCATTTGCAGTAGACCTAATTAATAATCCATAGGCTTCTGCCTCCATCATAGAAGTCCATTCACCACCATCAAGTTGAGTAATATGCAAACCTTTTATATTTTGACCATCTGTTACATTTATTGCCAAAGCTGATGCTGGGGATTCAGTTCCTATACCAAGACCAGTTGAGGTAATAGCTACTTTATCAGAACCACTCGGCTTAAATGCAATAATTTGACCAGACTTAGACTGCACAATAGTTTTACCAGCACTTGATTGAGCCAATGCAAAAGTGCTTGGAGCGTTTAAATCAACATGGCTAAAACCAGCCATATCAGAATATCCAATGTATCCTATATGCGCTCTTCCTACTTCTGCACTCACATCTGTATCAGGTGCAACTGAAAGTAATTCATTTGGAGAAGCAGTTCCTACACCAAGTGAGCCTCCAGTAAAATAAGAGTCACCATTTGTATTAATTAAAACTTTTGTAACATTACCATCTGCAAACCATTTTTGTGTAGCATCTCCATTTGTTCCTTGTAGGAAACTTAATGTATTACCATCACTTGCCTGAACTTTAAATACATTGGCATCTAAACCTTTTACATTTAAACCCCATCCATCTGAAGTAGTATTAATACCAACACCTGTATCATCAGCTAATACGAGTTTTTTCCAAGTAGCCATTATTTAGATTTCTCCGCTTCTTTTACAAAAGCATTTTCCACTTTAACTAATAGCTTACCAATTCTCATAGCGTCTTTGCCTTTAACAGTGATTTCCTCTATAGATTGTTTGATGATAAATAAATCATCAGCACTTAGTTCAAGCTTCAAGTTTTGCCTTATGAGATTCAGTAAGTTTTTGAATAGTTGTATACGCTACTTCTATTTCTGCGCCTTGAAATGAACTTTTTAGCAATAGCTTTAATAAGAAGTCCGTTTCTTTTACGTTTAAATCCATAGAAGATTTAGGTATCTCAATTTCTTTTTTAATAAACTTCGACATTAAGCAGTCCTAACATATAAACTTGTTCCAGTTAATTGAAAACTTCCTACGGCACCAAAACCATTTGAAAGAGTTTGGCTTGAAACGTATGAACCTGTTCTAATCATCGCTACGTTTGCAGTTGAACTAAACTCTCCGCTTGATTCAGTATGTCCTATAGACCATTTGTCTGTAGATTCATCCCAATAAAAGCTTTGGTCTGTTGAGCTACCTCTATTAACAGTAATACCACTATCTTGAGAAGGAGCAGTATTTGCATCATGGTTTGAATTAAATACTATTGTATTATCGGCAAGGTTTATTTCTTCAGTATTAACAGTAGTTACTTCACCTGAAACTGTTAAATCACCAGATACAGCTAAGTCATTAGTACTAAAATTTTGACTAGAACTTCCAGCAAGCGAGGCTTTTAATGCTAAAGCATCATATACTACATGGTTCTCTACTGGATTAGCACTAGAACTACTTAAACTTGCATCTACAGTTACTTGAGAATCAGCTACCCAAGAAAAACTTCCATCACCGTCACTAGCAAGGATTTGACCACTAGAACCATTTCCTGATACATTTAGTACACCAGCACCAATCGTATTTGGAGCTATTTTATCATAAGTAATTACTTCATCTTGAATCTTAGCCGCAGTAATAGAGTCATTGTCAATTTGAGAAGTACCAACAGTATTTAAGGTAGCTAAAGCTCCTAGAGTTACTCCTGTTATTCCTGAACTTGTTTGAGCAATAGTATTACTACCATTCTCAACTACTATCTTTTTCCATGTTGCCATTCTATTTCCCTATATATAATTCGTTATTAATAAATGCAAATTCACCTAATTGAGGAGTACTAGCTAGAGCACTACTACTTTTATTTTGAAATATTGTACTCCCGTTTAAATAAAGCAACCCTGTAAACTGAGATTTACCACTAGCTAAACTAAGACTAGTTGCTGTACCATCTCCGTCATAAACTAATTTTAAACTAGATGTAAGACCTTGTCCAACAGTTCCATTATATAAATGTAATAAATCTGGAAAAGTATCTGATACTCTTGTTGAAGATAAATCTGACATTATACTCTCACACTTGTTGTTATCGGATTAACTACTCTAGTACTTGTTACTGGAGAACTTGAAATAGTATTATAAGAACTTGCGATATTAGTCCATTTAGTTCCAACATTAGCCCATAAAACATTTATAGTTTCCCAAGTATCTCCTATTTTGGTTATAGAAGGGTTAGCTACTTTTAAAGAAACCGTAGGAGAAGTTTTTAACTTAACAGTTTCTACAACTTCTTTTTCATCTCTTATAAATGCCATTAGAAATCTACTGATTTAATACTGATTTGAGAACCGTCCCTACCTCTTCTAGAATACTTTTTAGCTTCTCTAACACCAGCTTCATATTTACTTAAAAAATAACCTGCTAATTTAATAGTTTCTACATCTCTTTCATACCCATTACCAATAACTCTCGCTACTAAAGCTTCATGAAATTGTTCAGGTATTTCTGATTCTTGTTCAAAAAAACTATCAGAAATTAGTTTTATATTGCTATCTAATTGACCACCAGTTAAATAACTACCAGTATCATTATTAGATGAGTAAGAAGTAAAGCCAGACCTTTCAGGTCCTTCACCTGCTAATAAAAATTTATCAGGTCTTTGTATATAGAATAAAGTTACTGGTTTAACTTCTGTAGGACTAATATATTTAGCAGTATCAGCGTTATAATAAGCTATTAAAACACTATCTCTTTCAACCCACCAAACGTATTGACTTATACTAAAATTACGAACACTCATGTCAAGTCCCTTTCTAAAGGTCTAGATAAAAGTTTTTTTATATTCTTACCATCATAGTCTACACTCTTAACTCTCATAATATGTTTTTGCAACTTGTAAACTCTTTTATCTATTTCTGTATTAAATTGGTCTGCTGATTCTACCATTTCTGTTTTAAAACCCATATCATTCATAGCATCATTCAGACTTCTTACTATCTCTGTAACATTCATATTAGGATGATGTTGTTGAACTCTTTCTATCATTTCTTTTAGTTTCATGATTTTTGACCTTGTCTTGGGTCGTCAGATGTCCCGCCTATACCTTGACTCATTAAAAATTCTTGTTTATATTTATCAATAATACTTAGTTTTCCTTGAAATAAGTTCACTGCTTGACCAGTTGAAGAAACCATACCTTCATCTTCATCAGCTAACCACTCTTCTATACTTGTAATAGAATCTAAACCAGCATCACTTAGTAATAAGCTAATTTTTTCTTGAACTAATATAGAACTTGCAGACAAAACAACATATTGTTGCCATACATCTGGGAAGTGTACTGAGGCTGTGTAGGGGTCAGAAACACTAGCTCCATCTTGGGTGATAGTTTCGGAAACATCTGTTATAGTGCCTCCTGAATCATCAATTGTTTTAGAATCACTATTATACACTAAATACATATAAGCTTTATCTGTAGCCGTAGCAGATGGCTTTATAGTTAAATTTGATTCAAAATCTATTGTATAAACTGGGGAATAAACTTGAGCGTAATAAATACTCGAAGCATCTCCAACACTATACAGTTGTTCAGCAGGTACTGGCTGGCAAACATATGTATTAGTACCATCTTCTCTTTCAACTTTACTAACATCAAAAACATTTTTACTTGATAAATTATATTTTACATCACCTATAATAGACATCTTTCTAGCAAATAAAGAAAGAAGTTGAGGCGCTCTACTTTTAACAACACCTAATGTATTATCAACTGCTTGTTTTAAAGCATTAGTTACGTCTAAATTTGTATTGCTTCCTGTGTACTGCTCTATCCTACTTGAAAATGATGCCATATATAGTATGGGGGGCAGAATGAACTACCCCCCGTCCTTGTCGAGTTAGATTAAGACCACTTCATAACAGCGTGAGTTTCAGGTAAACTAATCTCAAGACCAGCTTCGGTCATGACAATATCTTTCCTTCCGTCAACGTTGTTATTTTGAACATTAGAGATAATATGCGTATCTCTTGATACACCATTACCTACTAACGGACGATACTTAACATTTGCTAAATCAACAGCAACTGCTAAATTATCATCTTGATTTCTAAATAAAGGCTCTGGTACAAAGTGAAGATTACCAAACAATGTATTAACCTTTGTTACCTGATGTCCGAATGCACCTTGAATATTCTGCACATCTAACTTATAAGAGTTAGAAGTAACAGTGTTTCTCAAGAATCCATCGTCACCAAGCTTACTTAACCAAGCCATGATTTTACGTGATGCTAAAACCAATTTATCTCCACTGTTTCCAGTTTCAGGAGCAAAAAAGTCTTGCATTGCGTCTATAAATGCATCATAATCACTACTTGCATATGTGAAGTTATAGACATTACCATTAGCTTCAGTGTAAGGAACAATACCATGAGTATATCTTACAGGTCCTGTAGGGCTGGCACCAGCCTCGTCAGAAGCACCAACACCAAACAACATAGCGTGCTCAATGTCCATTTTGTGCTCCATTAGCTTATCAGCCCAGACTCTTTTATACTCATCAGGTCTTCCTCTGTAGCGTGTAGCTAAAGCAGAACCTGAGAAAAGCTCAATACCAGTTTTGAAAATCTGACAATACCCTTCACGAGTACTTAATTCATCTTTCCAACCATCTGGGTCTGTTGAACCTTCAGCCCATGCACTACCAATAACTTGTCCTAAGTTAAGATTATCTGCATCTGAATCATCTTTTAAGTCACCAGCAGTTATTGTTTCAAGAGCTGTTAAATCAACTTCAGTATATGAAGCAGAAGAACCAGCACTATCACCTGTAGTAAATGTACTAGCGACACCTGAACCAATATTTACACCAGAGACTTTAAAAGCTTTTCCTTGAATCCTTACAACTTGTCCGTTAATAAGGAATTGAGGAGCTGCTGTTTTGCCTGCTGCTGTAATCTCTGAACCATATTTATCATAACCACAAACAAGTTGTGCGTTAGTGATATTACCATCCACCGCTGATTGGTCACCTTTTAATATAAAATTACGACGCTGAAACTGATGACGCTGTTCAAGGAACTTAAACACTGGGTCGTCAGTAGCTTCTTTCGCAATCTTAGATAGGTAAACAAAAAATGGTGATGTTTGCGGAGCTAATTCCGCTACTCTTTCGCCAAAATTATAAATCCGGCGAGAGTCATTAATGCTTACCTGACCTGCTGGTAAAGCACCACCTGTACTATTAGAGTTAATTGACATTACTCTCTCCTAATTTAGAAATCCTACCAAGGATTTCTTTTGTTATATGAATTTACCATTGAATCCATTATACTTTCTTCAGGAGTGCTTTGAGTGTTAGCATTACTACTAGGTAGTACACCCATTGGGCTAGGAACTTGCTGTGCACGCTTTAGCTGATTAAAGCTTTCCGCTTTACTTGTTGTAGCTTCTGCATTCACAATAGGTTGACTAACTTGAGGGGATACACCACCACCCGTTTGCATACGAAATAACTGGAACAAGTTATCCACAGTTAGGCTTTCCGGCTTGTCCATAACTTCTACGAACTGCGCTACCTCTTCTTGAGTAGCATTGTAGTTCTGAGTTAAATGGTTAGCAATATTCGCCATATTCTTCTGGTATTCTTGCGCCTGTGCATCTCTTTCTGCTATAGCTCTTCTTTGCTCTTCTAACGCTTCTTTTTCTTCAGCAAGGACTGCCATATTATACTCTGTATAGAGTCTATTATATTCGTCCATGTCGTCGCGCCATTCATCTACATCTTCTAGATAACGAGCAGATTCAGAACTAGGGTCACTATAAGCCTCTTCTCTAGAAAAACCTCTTGGAGGAGCAGGTTTATCTGGAGGGGAAGGAAAGTGTTCTTCGGATTCCTCTACTTGTTGAGGCTGTGCTTGTACTTGTTGTTGAGTTTGTTCAATCGATTCTAACCTAGTCTTTAACTCATTAACTTCGTTCTTAGCTTTATCAGCCTCTGATTGCCAGTACTGATAACGTACTTCCTCGTTGGACTTTGGAGCTTCAGCTTGTTGAGGTTCTGCTTCAGCAGACTCTTCAGCTTTATTTACTCTATTAAATCCATCGAATGGAGAGCTTTCATCAAGAATACTCTCTGGCGATAACTCTTCTAATGTCTCTTGCGTATTGGTGTCTAGATTAGAAAGTAAATTCTCAACAGGGCTTCCTGCTGGAGCTACATTCTCTTCCGGAGTAACCATTTCGTTTTCAGTCATTTGAGTTCCTTTTATTTAGTCTGTCCTTCGGGAATAAGGGGTGAGACTTGTTGTTGATTCTGTTTATTAGCTTCTCTAATATCAGATTTTACATTTCCCATTACGTCATCAAGCCTCTTCTCGAACAACTTGCCTGACATCTTTGTCTGGGTTGAAGTTTTATCGAGGTCTGCCTTGAATTTTTCTATTTCAGCTCTTTGCTTTGCGTGGTAAACTTCTCTTTCACGGGTTTGCATATCGCCTTCTAATTTTTTAATTTGTTCTTGAGCATTTTGTAATTGAGCTTGTAATTGAGTTGTAAGGTCTTTACGTTCCATTACGCCTTGCATATCAAATACTTCAGTCTTCTTAAGAACTTCAACATTATCAATAACTCCGTTCTTATAAGCATCCATATACATCTCAAGTTGAGCATATCTATTTGTAGGTAGAGTAGAGCCTGTTACTACAACTACATCAAAAGCGCCTCTTGATATATCGTTCAAAACGCTTATTTCTCCACTCTTATCATCATACAACTTTTTATTAATAACATATTCGTTAATACTGTTATTAGGCTGTACAATTCTAACTATTTTTTCCGAGTGAAATAACTGTTGCATTAAAGGTATTGCTACTTTTGCAACTCTAGCTAAACTAGTCTCTATATCCTGTAATTTAGACTTTATTTTTCTTTGCCCAAATTCGTCAAGACTAATAGTAGCTTTATAGGTTTGAGGTGCGGCTTGTGCATTACCCTGCATTAACTCGTATAAACCTAATTGATGGTCTATATCAGTTTTAGCAACTTGCTCATTTTGATATAATGTACTAGGAAGTGGTGTTGGTTGGATAGGCTGTGGTACGCCTTGGTCCATATCAACCTCTATTGCAACTCCCGGTTGAGCCCAACGCTGTTCAAAATCCTGCATATCAACAGAGCCACTCGGAATTAAAATCTTTGTATTAGTACTAGTGGTAGCGTGAGCTACTATCAAAGACCTTGTTTTATTTATATACTCTTGCATATCCTTAACCATTCTGACATCGCTAATTGGATAAGGAGTCCTATTATGTATATTTTGAAATAACACAATAGGATAATGTTCTACGGGTAGAATCCTTGAATATAGATAAGTATCTCCAATTACAACGCACATTTTAATGCGTTGCACTGGGACAGATACTATCTCTATCAATCCTTCATCTACTAAATTTTGATAAGTTAATTGTTCTATTTCAGGTAGAGGAGGTGCATCAACACCCTGAGCCTCAGCCTGAACAACTAACTGGTCGTGCTGTTGAGTTAACTGAGCTATAATACCATTAGCTTTTTCAGGGTCAGTAAATACTTGACCATTAACTCTAATAGCTGGTTGACTTAACCATGCTTCTACATCATCTTCTAATAAGACCTCTTCCGTTCCATCAAGGTTATTCTTAATATGATAACGCTTTACCCAAACTTTGTAGTATCTTTCATATCCTCTAACATACTCAGAATCACTGCCATATGTAGTTTCTGTTTTCGTTTCAGTGTCTTCTGGGAAGATAATGCCTTTATTGTCAGCCCTAGAGGTAGTCGGTCTATCAGTATGCATATCACTAGTTGCATTCTTAATAGCATCTTTATACATAGGGTACATATTAATAGCTTGCTCTTTTGTAAATAATCTAGAAATAATAATATTTTCAGCATCGTCACCCAACCTATCCCTACTATTAGGGTCTATATAAATGTCTAATGGGTCAACATCGTGGATACATACCTCACCACGACCATAGTCTTTTAAGGGGTCAATGTATACACACATAGCACCCATTCCCATTGTATAATAGTCATCGATGACATTACGTAGCGCTTGGGTACCTTCTGAGATGTACCACATATATTCTAAAAGTCCATTGAAAGCTTGTGCGGTTTTATTGTCGCTATCTTCTCTAGGTGAAACTCTAAAAGAGGGTCGGGTACTAGTTAGAAGTGCTTTTGCCGCTTCAACGGCTGGATGAATACGGTTAACTACGAGTGGAGCTTGACCCCTCTCAAGTAGAATTTTTTGTTGTTCTGCTGTCCATTGCTTACCAAGTCTAAACTCTGCGTCTTCTTGAGCTTGGTTTGCCCACGTCTCTCGCTTATTACTATATGTTCTCCATAAGTCCTGAGTCGATTGTACTATATTATCAGGAATTTCTGTTTCTTTCTCTACATAAGCCATCGTACCAATTTACCTCCTATAAGGTCATCCAGTCAAGTAATTTATTATTTTTTTTTATATTAACTCCATCAATAGATTTATTACGAGCTGGCTTCATAGTATCTACTGCATAATAGATTGCATCTAGTACATCATCATGCTTACCTCTTGGGTAAGATAAAAATTCTTGTTGTGGTATAATATCCTTTTTTCTAAAGTGAAATTCCCCCCTAGCAAGCATAGGTACAAGGCTCATCAACCTCTCACTCTTTCTATTTCTAGGCTTGATACCTTTTTCTAGTCCGGGTATATATAGTCTTTGTTCTAACATCATTTTTCTAACATTACTACGTAATGCTTCCTGATAACCTGTAGTCTCTATCCTAACTCTTTTAGGTTTATATTTTTTATATGTATCTATAATAGTTTCAGGCTGGTAAGCAGGGTCTATTTTATCTCTAATAATGTCTACTATATATTTATTATTGTCGCTATCTACAGCAATAACTGCAATTACAAAGAAATCACTCCTTGCTGTAAGAGAGGATGCTGGGTCAATACCGCAATATATATCTACTGGTACAACCTTATCTTCTCCATCTATAGTTCTATAGAGTGTGTTAATTCCTTCTTCAGTTCTTCTAAAGTTATAATGATGTAGTTTTATATATTCAGGTTTAAAAGGAGCATTATCAGGGCTTTGGGCTTCATTCATATATTCTTGATAAAAACCATTTAAATTACCTACACTCTCAAACTCTGTTTTTATTTGCTGTATCCGTTCTTCAGGGAATCGTTCTTCCCAAATACTCTTACCATCCTCTCCATATATGCTAAACCACAGAACGTGCCACGCTGGAGATTCTTTTGCCCAATATAAAAAACAATCCTCACTAATTACAGTACCAATCATAATAACTCTCCCGTCATCAGAAAGGGAGGGTATGACAGCCTCTGTAATCCACTTACGATTCTTTGCTCTAGATTCTGCTGTAAAAGCATTTAATTCAGATTCATAGTCATCTACGATAATGAGATTAGGGCGAGTATCACCCTCAATAAACCCACGAACACGTTGACCAGTACCAACAGCAATGATACGACTTCCATTGGCGAGTACGATGTCATTATTTGTCCATCTCTTTGCAGTTTCTGGTCCATAGTTTCCAAACATCTCCTTGAAATTATTACTATTAGTTAGATGATACTTGATACGAGATAAAAAGTTTATACTCTGTGACTGTGACTCTGAGATAATAACTATAAACAAGTCTTTGCCTGAAGGCTTAAAAGCAACCTGATGCAGAGGGAGGATGAGAGAAGTTACAGTACTTTTTGCTGTTCCACGAGGAGCGGCTATAAGGACCCTCTTCTTATCAGCTTCAGACAAAGATTTATATATTTCATTGTGGAAGGGTGGCACATCTTTATTGAGTGCCGTAGGAAACATAGTCTTACCGAATAAACCTATATTATTTTTTAATTTCTTTAATGCATTTTCTTGAGCCCACTGGGCTTCAAAATCTTTAGTCATCAGTAGGCTCTTCAGTAGTTCTTGTAGCTATGAGCCTTTCTTCTTCTTGGTTTATATTATCAATTAACTTTCTAGTCTGTACAGCTTCTAGTTTTTCAGTAGTTTTTACGACTTCTTTATCCTTCATTCCATGTATTTCCATCCCGTCACTAACAAAGCCCCTAATACCATTAACATCTTTCTTTTCTACTGCTATATTTATGCCTTGTTTCATTAATTCAACGAAATAAGTAGCATCCATAAAGTTATCTGCTAAAAGTTTCTGCGATTCTTCTCTCTTCATAGTCCTAAACGTCTCCGTCCTCATGTGTCTACGTAATTTACGTCTCTTACTAACGCTTACAGGTCCAAATACTTGGTCTATTGCTACATCTCTATCCTCAGAGATAGCTGCCCAAGTAGCTAAAGCCCTATACTTATCACTTTTACTAATAACCTCTAGCCATTTCTTCCCTGACATAGTATTATTAGCCTCCCTACCACCGCAATTGAACTGTTTATCGGGATATTTGGGATTCCACATAATATAACCAAAGGGCATCCTATAATACAAGGAAATTCTTTTCGTCTCTTTATCCTCATATTCTTTACGTTTGATGACTTTGGCTACATATCCATCATCTGTCAAAGCATATTCACCCTCAAGGGCTTTCTGCCAATGCTTAAAATCTAGTTTTTCTTCTAATGCCTCTTCTTTAGAGTATATACTGTACTCAGTCAGTCCCTTATCATTATGATTTATCTTTATTGTGAACATAATGGTGCATTTTTAACATAAAAATACCTAATTTCAACCAAGCGTACTCTTTAATCAGCTCTAGTAATCTTTTTATACTCCTCATACTCTCTGATAACCATTTCATACAAGTCTTCTCTACTCCTTTTAGCGTTAAATCCAGTAATCCTATACATATCATTGTATATCTTCTGATAATCTAATGTTCCATCCTTCTTTAAGTACTTACCTAACATACGTAAACCTTGTTTTAACGGGATATTATCTATAAGCTAATAGACCTAAAATATACTAATAATATATAATACTATATAGTACTAATGCAAGTATTAAATTATAATAATAATTATTCCTTAAGTATAACAATATCAAAATTTATACTAAAAAATAAAATTCCCGAAGCATCAAGGCTCTATATAAAAAGGGGTGGGGGGTCAATCCAAAAAAAGGTTTGAAAAATTGCTGTAGAATGGGAGTACGTGGTATACATTACACCGTACCCGTCGGTTTTACGGCTAGTGGGGTCCCGGCAGGTTGAACATCGAGCTTCACTCGAGATTCTTCCCTGCTCTTAGACCCTCGACTATCCTGCTAATGCAAAACCTTTGGGTAGATGCGTCCCCTGTACTCTTTGAGTATATTAGTACAATCAATTAATCATTAATAATAGAGGACATTATGAATAAAAAACTAATCGAACTAATAAAGTCAGTAGGTACCTCCTTCGAGATTTATAACATCGCTGGCTCCGATACAAAGAAGTTTTCTTTGGCTAAAGCTAAATCCAACGAAATGGTTTCACAATTTGTTCCATTCAATGGCGAAGAAGTTACTATGAGTGACGGTGTCACCTACAGACTTTCCGCTAAGCCGGTAGGAACTCCCTACAGCTCTAAAAAAGGGAAAAAGAAAAGAACAAGCACGAACTCCGTTCAGTTAATTCCTGTTTCCGATAGAGTTGCTATCGAGTTCTAACGACTTGACAAAAGATATACGCCCTGCACATACGTGTGGGGCTATATATATTTTATCACACCTACATATTAATTATTCAATAAATTAGGAAGCATTAAGTATCTAGAGGTCTCGCAGTAATCTGTCGAATCAGCGAGTATAGCGACAGTACCTACTAGTAACTTCCTAATTATCATCCTCGTATTAAAGGATGCAATATACTTAAAGATTTTTATTAACAGTAAATAGGAGTAACTATGATGATAGTTCAATTACACGAATGGATATTCAATTTCCTAGCATTAGGATTAGGAGTATTCTTTCTTGGATGCGGTTTATTTGTAATAACGCTATTATTCAGTGTTATTATAACAACAAAAGGAGATAGGTTATGAGTTTTATGAGAAAATTAGAGCGTAAAATTAAAGCTCTAGAGAAAGAAAAGTTAGAGTTAGAGAAAGGCATTATGAGATATTACAGAACAAAGCCACCTCACTCTGAAGTTAGACAGTTAAATATCAAAAGAGACCAAGTTAATCTTGCTCGTAAAGAATTGTACGAATATTGTGATGATATGGTTAGTAATCACGTAGGAGTATGATATGTATAGTTTAATAGGATTAGTTACCATTGGTTATATTGCGATGATACTTGTTAGCGTTACTTATATCAATACATACCAAGATGAGATAGAATTTTGGAGAAGTAATTGTTTTGACTTACAAGAAAAGTTGAACAAACTACTAAATGATATAGAGAAATGAGTATTCCAGTTATGCCGATTGGCGGAGACCCAGCAGGGGTAGATTGCCCCTGTTGTGGTCAAGAAATGTTAATAGAAGAATTTATAGATGAACCAGTATCTACTTCATCAATAGGTTCTTATTGTGAAGATTGCACTTATATTTATATGCCTGATGAATATAATGATGTATTAATGAGTAAAACAGGTGAAAATGAGAGACATAATGTATGAATCCATAAAGAAAAGAATAAGAAGAGCTTTACTGTCTAATGTATATCGTAGACTGTCAAGATTAGAAAGAATTTTTAAAACAACAACCTTAAAACAAGGAGAATAGTATGGGAAGAACACCTAATACAATCAAAGTAACAGTACAAGCTAATAGTTCAGTGCAATCAGTAGAAGGACCGGGTTTAACACCTGCGACTATTGCTGAAATGCGTAACTTGAGTGTAAGCAATGTTGTTATTATGGTAAATGGTAATAAAGCTGAAATGAACACACCTCTTAGCGATGGTGATTTCGTACATTTTAGCCAGAGTAAAGTAACTTCAGGTAGCTAAGCTACTTGATTAAACGGTGAGAGTGCTGGGCTTTTATTGAAAGAGTCTATTCCTATAAGCTACAAGTAAAGACCGGTGCTCTCACTTTAATAAAGGAGAATTATATGTTTTTAAAAAGTAAAAAAGTAATATCTAAAGTATTATCAATGTTTTACAAAGCTCAATTAAGAGCTCGAGAAGAATACCAGACTGACAATCCTAATGAGACAGTTAATCAAGTTGATGAAGAATCTTTAGGATTAATTACTAAAGTAAAAGCTCAAGATAATTACATAATGTATATTAATTTACCAAAAAGACCAAGATTACAAGGTGCTAGAAAGTACATTATGCCTAAAATTAATCTTGAAATAAAATTTAGTAAAAGAGGAGCTTTGCTCAGTACTAAGTTTGTTAATGAATCGAGTGAAAATTGCACATTACATCCACATATTAGTGGAGATGGCATTCCTTGTTTAGGTCAGCACGAAACTCTAATGTTTTATACAGTGCAGAATAGCACTGTAAAAGATATAGCAAGGTATGCTGGTGTTTTCTTAAACACTTGGACTCGTAATGATGCATATTGGGATATTAATAGTCTTTGGACATCTTGGCGTCGCCATTATACACAAGTGAATTTAATGTATGATGAGGCTTTTGGAGAAAATCCTGCTCTTCAAAGTGTAAAGAAGAAATTCAAAGAAGGTATTAAAGATTATGCTAGTTGGTTAATGTGGAATAGAACTCTTCAAGCTAAAAAGTCAAAAGTACTACCACAAAATGTAATGTTTTCAAATATTGATTTCATAGGAAGAGAAAGCCATACAAATATATATATAGCAAGATTAAAAGAAGGTAAACACCAACCATATTATCAATTTGCTGAATCATTGCTTGTATTATATACTTGGTTGCACGAAAATTATAATAAATCAGATTTCGAAAGTATCAACAAGAAATTTGAGGAATTATTATTACCTCGCTTGAATTTTGCTAATATTACTGCTGAACAAAGTTCTTCATCAATTTATAATGGTATATTTTCAAATCAAACGCTTCGACATAGAATAAATAAATTATTTATACTAGATTGGTTGAATTTACCTAAAAATGGAGGTTCTTGGGGAGACGGTACACTACATTCTCGTCATTTAGGGTTTCGTACCATTGATAAGAGAAACTTACAAAATGATGGAAGTTCTATTACTAATCCTGAATTACTAAATGATATAAATTTATCATTATCTAAAAAAAATGTTTCAATTAATGTTTCTACAGAATTGACAGATAATTATAAATTTGGATGGGTTTTATTAAACATCTATAGAAATGCAAATTGTAATATAGATACTCTTGTTAGAGATATTGAAAATTTCGAAAACGATAGAATGGTAAATATAACTTATTATGTGGGTAATATAGGTATAATTCGTCAAGAATACATTCAAGAGTTATTTAAAATTGATGAAACTAAAATACTGCAAAATACAATTAATAGTTCTTTTGTAGATATAATGTCAATAAAGAATAGAAGTATTCTGCAATATGGATTAGGATGGTGTCTGATAAGTATTCATATACTTAACTTACTTGGTTATAAAGTTAATATATCTGAGTTAATAGAAGCCAAAGAAATTGATAATTTAAAAATAAAGCATAATAGAGTTGCTAGTGGTTATCAAATTCTTTATAGTAAAAAACCAGCAGTTAAAATATTCGATTGGATTGCTAATGCTAAATTAACAAAGAATCAAGTACTTGCAGTAAAGAACGATATGGCATTATCATTTAGTGAATATATTAATAACACATTATCTAAATTCAAAGGAGAACAGGATGAAATATCAAGAAAAGCACAAGAAAAAAGAGAAAAACATCGAAGAGAAGAATCTAGAGTCTCATCTCTCGATAGACTTGGAAATGAAAGACAAAATAATTTATTTACTGCGAACATTTCCTAATACAGAATGGTCAGGTCCAGCATTCTACAAAGTAGATAAGAAACAAGATGATTTTCCATTAAAAGTAACTCTATTGTATTTTGTACCTATTGACTTAGGCGATTCTACAAGTACAGAGTTAGACGGAGAAGAACTAGGAAAGATGCTATACAAATTATACAAACAAAAGCCAGAGTTGAAAGACTGTGCTTTAGGTTTAATACATAGTCATCATACATTAGGTGCTTTCTTCAGTGGAACTGACAAAGATACAGCTCTAGAAAATGCTACAAATACTGGTTTGTATTTCAGTACAGTAGTAGCAAGTGAGAAAAAGAAATGTGTTTTTGGCTTTAGTTACAGAGATAGATTAGGTATTGGTCATTTCATAGAAGGTAAAGTAGTTAAACCTATGAGAAAGATTGTTGTAGATAAGCAATGGAAAGAAGAAGCTAATACTATAAAAGCAAAGGCAAAGAAAGAAACTAAAAATAGTTGGGCTAATTACGGTTATAGATACTACGATGGATATAACGTAAATCAAAGAAGTATGTTTAATGCTTCTCCAGCTACTAAAGCTTTAAGTGCTAATATTGTTGAAGATATAGATAACGAAGATTTAATTCTTAACGCTATAGATGCTTACATTATTAGTTCTGACTTTAGACGGTTTAAACTAGATTTAGAAGCTATAGATAAAAATCTAGACGCAACAACAGTAATTAGAGAATACTATAAGGAGAATAGTATTAATAAAATAGGAATATAACAAAGTCCCCTAGGCACTTCTCAAGTCATCTCCTCTTTGGTGTCTAGGGGCTTTATAAAAAGAGGTTATAAGTGAAGTTGAGTAAATTTAGAGCTCAAGAAGCTCTTGAAAGAGTAACTACTCTAGTAAATAATATAATATGGGATGTTGATTATGAGTTAGAAGATACTTACAACATTAAATATCTTACTGATACTAAGATAGATTCAGGAGAACATGTTGCATATTTATTGGGTAGATATGAAGCAATGAGAGAAATACAAAACCAAATAAAACTTTTAAAAAAGGAGATACATCATAATGAATGATACAAGATTCTTAAGAAATAAAGACCTTATTAGCATAGATAAACTAGACAAAGTTACAATAGTAGGTTTAGGAGGTATAGGTTCATTTTTAGTTCAAACTTTAGGAATTATGGGATTCAAATCTATACGAGGCTTTGATAATGATAGAATGGAATCACATAACTTATCAAGCACTGCATATTCCTTTGATGATGTAGGTAAACCTAAAACAGAATGTGCTCAAAATCTTTTTAATAGAGTTACAGATAATCAAGAATTTTTAGCATTTAATAAGAAATTTGATTATTCCTCAAAAGTAACTAGTAAAATGATTGTATGTACAGATGATATGGAATCTAGAAGAATGGCTTATAGAATGTGGTGGGAAGATGAAGGTAGAAAAAATAAAGACTCTTGGTTTATAGATGCTCGTATGGGTGCTACTAATGTAGAAATAGTTACTTGTAAAGGTGTTATAAAACAAAATTATCAAGAGCATTGGGTTCCTACAGATTCAGTTCCTAAAGCACCTTGTTCAATGAAACATACAGTATTTGCCACAACAAATGTAGCAAGTCTTGTAGCCAGTCAAGTACATTCTTTAGTTGCAAATTTGTCTTATTATGATTATATTTGGTCCAGCTTGAGTCCAATAAATATCCATTATGGGACATTAATAGTACCAACAATAAAACAAAAGGAAATAGATGATAAAAGTACGCAAAGTACAGACGGACTGGGGGATAATGCCCTCGGGACTGACGTACTTCTTCATTGGTCAACCGAAAACAGGTAAAACAACTGCAACTAGCTCTTGGAGTGAAAAAGGAGCTGAGGGAGTGTTAATTATTGACACTGACCTTGGCTCTGATTTTACAGATAAAGCTAATGTAGTTACAGTAACCGAACTAAACCCACCTATGAGAGAACTAAAGAGTGACGGTAAACAAGTCGTCAAAGGCGGTAAGCCTCAGTTTGAAGTAGTGCCTCCAGAAGAAAGAGGTTTTAGGTTTAGAACAGGTAAAGATACAGGTAAACCTATGCCTGTGTATAGCATGATAGAAGTTTATCAATGGCTTGCAAAAGAATGGGATAATCTACCTTACGATACTATAGTTATAGATACTATAGGACAAGTTAATGAATGGGTAGAAACAATAGTTCTACAAGAACTAGGAATAACTGCTATGGGCGAAGGTTCTTGGGGTTCTGATTGGGGAAAAGCTAGACGTAAAAATCTAGATGTTATCAAGAGATTCCAAACCTTAACTAAAAAGATGGGTGCAAACCTTATCTTAATTAGTCATAGTAAAACTACAACAGTTACAGATGGTAAAGCTCAACTAGGTCCTGAATTACCGAGAGGACTAGGTTATAGTCTAGCCGCTAAAGCTGATGTTATAGGCTATTGTACAGCAGATAAAGATGGTGGTAAGTATTACATATCTTTTGAAGCTTACGATGAGAGAGTAGTAGGTAGCAGGCTTAAGCCACTTGCACAAAAAAGACTCCCGTTTAATTACGAGAGTGTAAGAAACGAAATACTAACATACAAAAAGGAGGACTAATGTCCGAACGTTTTAGACCAGATGATATAGATTCATCTACAGGTAGTGGTAATTACTTAGGTATTATACCAGTAACAATAGCAAACTTCAATGATAGAACTGATGAGTTTGATTGGGCTGATATGTTTATCGACGTAACACTAACATCACCAAATTCACAGTATCCTTACACAATGTCAATATTAGGCTCATACGATAAAGAACCTAATGGAGATATTAAAAGCTGTACTTTATTAAGAAGAGCTTATGGATTCTTTGACGCTATAGGGTTTAAGGGTGGTCCAGATAAAACTGGTAAATTAGTAGATGAGAATGGTGTAGAAATAGCTAACTTTGAAAAGCATCTACACGATAATCATTTATCTCAATTAGCTAATAAAACTTTTTATGCTTATGCATATAAAGAAAAAGCTAAGATAGGCGATAAAACATATACTAAAGTATATCCTAAACTAGGTACTGATGAAAAAGACTTTGAAGGTTATGTAAACTTCTTAAAGTCTAAGAATCTTATCAAGGAAGTGACAGAGACAGGTAATGTAGTACCGACTGTCACATCTAATTCAGATTCAGCACCATTTTAATGTATGTTGAAATAGCAATCGGGAGTCCCTCATCAAGGGGGACTCTCGTTTCTGTAGAAGACTATTGGGATATATTATATGAACAATCTCCGGGAATAGCTATGTATAGAAGTGTTTTTCTATACGACGAAGAGGCTATAAAGTTCATTAATAAAAGTGGTAGTATTAAAAACTTTGTTGGTAAAAGATATATAGATGAAATACCTATTGATATTGATAGAGGCCAACAAACAGATGAATACACACAACAACAAGCTCAATTTGTTTTATTTGAATTACAGGAACTTGGTTTAAAGGAAGAGAACTACCAAGTATATTTTAGTGGTACAGGTTATCATATAAATATATCAGGTAAATGCTTTAACATTGAACCTAGCCAAGACTTACCTTATATACTTAAACAAACTATGAAAGACTTAATTGATTATAAAATAGATTTAAGTGTATATACAAAGTCAGCAATAATACGTTCACCGCATTCATTTAATACAAAAAGTAGTTTGTATAAAATACCATTGACTTCTATGGAATTAAACACTCTAAAACCTGAACAGATATTAAGTAAAGCTCAAACTAGAGAGTTAAATTCAGCAATATCAACACTTACAGGAGATGGTAGCTTAGAACAATATGTGAAAAAAGAAGTTCCTGAAGTAAGGGCTATGCAAGCAGTACAAGAACCAAGGAATGTAGTACCTTGTGTTCAAACAATGTATAAAAAAGGTCCTACTCAAGGTAATAGAAATAACACATTATTAAGAATGGCTAGTCATTTTAGAAGACACGGCATTCCAAGTGACGCTACTAAAGCAAGTTTGTTACATTGGAATAATAATCAGTTAAACCCACAAATAGTAATAGATAAAGTAGAGGCTACATACAATCACGGATACCAATATGGTTGTAAAGACTCTATAATGTCAGAATATTGTGACCCAAAGTGTGTGTATTATAAACATAAAGACTATCTTGTTGATGTACATACACGAGAACAATTACAAGAACAATTAGAAGAGAGATTATCTACTGATTACACTGGTAAAAGTATAGATTTAGCTAAAAGTTTCGGCTTAAAAGATAAAGACTGTACAATATATCCGGGTGAATTAGTAACTATATTCGGTCCAACAGGTAGTAATAAAACAACATTGGCACAAAATATAGTTTTAGGATATGATTTTAAAGATGATGTTATAACTCCAGAATGGCAGTTACCTACATTGTTTTTAAGTTTAGAATTGTCAGGTCATTATATGCATAGAAGGAATCTTCAAATAGTATCAGGCTTAAATAAAGACGCTGTTAATGAAGATGTTCATCAAATAGGTGTAGATTACGCATCTCAATTACAACATCTTACAATACAAACAATAGCAACACAACCAGAAGCAATAGCTAAGAAGATTAAAGAAATGCAACCTTCAGTAGTTGTAATAGACTATATAGATTTACTAGAATGTCCACCACATTTACGTGGAGAATATGAACAAGTAAGATATATATCTCATTACCTATCAAACCTTGCTGTAAATATGGATATAATTATTATACAAATCTCACAAGTATCAAGAGATTATAGTAGAAATGAAATATTAGACATATATGCTGGTAAAGGTTCAGGTGCTATAGAGAATGCATCAAGAAAAGTTATAGGTATTAATGGTAGACAGGATAATACAGCTAAAGAAGTATCTTTATTTAAAAACAGTGATGGTGATTTGTTTAATGTAAATTTAAACTGGACTCCGTCATTTAGATTACCAAAGGTAGGTTAAAATGAAAATAAAAACAGAACTGGTTAAAGCAGAAGTATCTCCTGAAACTAAGTTAATGTTAGTTAAAATTGCTCAAAAAGAAAAGAGAAGTCTTAAAAAGCAAATAGAGTATATTTTAGAATATCAAGCTAAAATATATGAAACTAATGGAGAACTGGATGCCTAAAGAAACAACAAGAGACCTTATCAACGAGTTTATAGATGTAGAGATAGATAAAGAAACAGGTTTAAATACATCAGAAGATATAGATAATAAACTATTGATTGTCAAAGGTAAAATAAAAAAGAAAACAGAAGGTATTGACCGCTTTATGGTTGAACTTAATAGAAAAGAACATCTTATTGATGCTGAAATAGAGGCTATCAAAGATGAAATGAACAGACTTAAGTTCCGAAGAAAAGCAGTTGAAAGTATGAAAAAATACTTTAATAATGAGTTGATACCTATGATTGTTGACCAACTTGGTGACGAAAACGGAGTATATGAAACAGATACAGCAAGATATAAGTTATTTGAAACTTGGGGACCTGTTGTAGTTCATAATGAAAGTATGATACCAGATGAATATAAAGTTGTAAAACAAACAGAAATGATTAACAAAGTAAAAGCTAAAGAAGAGTTGAAATCAGGTAAACAAATACCCGGTTTAGCTCTAACTAAAGTAAAACGAGTTAGAAGGTCATGATAAAAATAGGATTACGTAAAAACGGAATTGGAATATGTCTTTTTAACTTGTTTGAAATTAGTATCTTTACAGTAACATATGAAGAATCAACACATATTTGTTTAGATGCATTCATATGGAAACTAGGATTTTCACAACAACTAACATTAGGAGAAATAAACCTATGCCACGCAGTAAAAGAAGTCAAAAAGACCTGATTTTAGAATATTTAAAAGAAGGTAATAGTATTAACCCAATGCAAGCTTTGCATAAATTTAATTGCTTTAGATTATCGGCTATTATATATGTATTAAGAGATGATAATCATAACATTATTACAAAGTTGATAGAATCTCATACAGGTAATAAATACGCAGAGTATAGCTTAATTAATTAAACAATATAACTTTCGGGAATTAGAAGATAAGGATGTATATGAAACATATAATGAAATCTGAAGTGGTTGGCGCTACAAAGTCTTTTAATTCCCGAATAAACAAGGAAATGTATGAGTACGAATAATATTATTATAGAATTAATAAAAGAACGCCTTGATAAAGGTGCGGAAACTTATGGTGGTGAACTTGATGTTAATGATGGAAGAGAATGGGAAATAGAAGCTTTAGAAGAAATATTAGATGGTATGGTGTATACAGCAAGTGCTATATTAAAGCTTATGGATAAACAATATAATGATAAATATCAAGACGTGTTGAAAGTAAACGACAATTTAAATAAAATAAGAAAAGGAATGAATAAATGAGACCTAAAATACCAAGTAAACATGCAAGAAGAACATATATAACAGATGCTTATAAATTTTTACTAAAAACAGGTAGAATTAAAAAAGATGGAATGGCATCTAGAAGATATGATTATTTAAGATTGAATAATTTTAACTTAAATACATAATGATTAGTAAAGAAGAATTTAAAAAAGTATTGTATCCAGTGCATAAAACATTCTGGAAAAAAGCATACACTAAATTGACAAGGAAAATGTCAGCATTAAAATCTTCTTTAAAAGTAAGGTCTAAAGATAATAATGTTAAGTTTGATATTTCACTTGATGAAATAAAAAAAATGTTCATAGATGTATATGGCAAAGAATGCAAGTATTGTGATAAAAAACTTAACATAAGAACTATAGCTTGTGACCATATAATACCTTTAACAAAAGGTGGTGAGTCAACAGTTAAAAATTTACAACTAATATGTAGGACTTGTAACACAAGAAAAGGTCCATTAGATGAACAGGATTTTGAATTATTAGTTCAATTAGTTAGTGAATTACCAGAAGAGTTAAACAAATATGTAATGAGAAAACTTGCCAAAGGAGGTAGATTTTGAAAATTACACCAAGAGAAGTAACCTTGATTGTTTCGGGATTAGACAAACTAGAAAAAACAATGGAGTTCCAAAATCAACACGGATTAGCTATTGAAATACATGACTTAATGTCTAAAGTAAAAATAGAATCTAAATGGGACGCTAAAGACGAGAAAAAGATAGTAAGATAAAACTAGTAGACGGCTATATAAACGCTTGACTTATTGTATAGTCGTCTATTAAACTTTACATATGAAAACAGTAAAATTAAGAAACGCACAAAAGCACTGTTCTAATTGGGATAGCGGTAATTGTATGGGAGTAATGTTAAGTTCTAAAGAAGGAGAACTTAGAGTTTTTCTAGATAGCAAGAAAGAAAACAAACCATGTACTGCCGACACTGAATGCAAGTATTACGACAATATTATAAAAAAAATAATTGATAGTTTATAGTATTCAAGGTTTTGAAGGCATTTCGTCATCATCATCCGACATATTAAATAGATATGGTGTTAATGTATCAGACATTTCTTTACCTATATAAGCTAAGCTAGCCATATCCATAGCCATTCCAGCAAGTTTAAACGATTTTCCCTCTGGACTTTTACTAGAAAATGCTTTAATTATTTCCTTACTTGCTTTAGCGGGATTATTTTTTACATAATTAAAAAGAATTTCTTTTTTAAGCATCTTCTTGCTCCTTCTTATTGCCTAAATAAGGAAATATAGGTTTTAAATCTCCAGCTACATCAATTAATGGTAATCCAGTCATTTTATTTACAGCATAATATGGATTCTCTATAATACCACCTTTACCTAATATATCTCTACCTATTCTACCGAAAGGGAATAAACTCCAAGCTACATATTCAGTCATAATCTCTTGGTCTTTATTAACCATCCATTTAAATAATTGTGGCATAGCTCTTAAAAATGGTGGAGTTATTAATTGAAATGGTCCAAGAGGACTACCAAAAAATGCTCTATCTTTAGTTTTTTCATCACCAAAAAAGTAATCTGCTGTATCTTGTAACCAGTTATATGGTGCAGGTAATGCCGATTCAAACAAGGAATATGTATAAACACTAGCCATACCTAACATAAAAGCGTCTGCTTGCATCATTCTTATAGCGTTATCGTGTGCTTCTGTACCCGGAACAAAGCCATATATCTTAGCTCTTTTAAGTATATCTCTTCTAAATCTTACAGAGTTCCAACTCCATAACTGGAATCTAGAAAATATTTTACCCATAGCACTTGTTGTCCAAGCTGGTCTATATGGAGCTGAATATAGAAACTGAGTAGCTTTAACACCTTTCTTAGCCATTTCTATTAAGAATGGATGGTCGTGGTCTTTAATAGCATTACCAAATCTTTCTCTAGCTTGTAGGTAGTGAGCCATAAAAGCATCTCGCCTTAAGGCTCTTTCAGGTACTCTCATAAAAGAACTAGCAAATTTAAAAGCACTAGCACTAAGATTATATTTATTCTTTATCTCTAATAACTCTTTAGGACCTACTTTCTTACCAACTTTTAACCTGTTACCAACATCATTAGCCATTTTAGCTAGATTACTATCTTTTTGATTAGGATTTAAACCAACTTCGTATTGTAAAAAGTCTTCAGTAACACCTAGTTTTTGCAACCAGTCTTCTACATCAGACATACTATTCCATTTAGAATTTACTTTAGCTTTTAAATACTCAATACTTCTAGCGTTTTTAAAAGTACTCCAACCAGTATTAATAACAGTATGCACACTACCACCATAAAAGTTAGCTACAGCACTCTTAGGGTGGGCAAGTAGAGATGCTAACTGCCATTTAGCTTCTACAGCACTCATACTTTCTAATTGAGCATAGCTAACTCCAGTCATTTCATCTATAACATCTTCACTTAAATCAAATTCTTTTAATTGTTTTCTATCTATATTTAGTTTTTTTCTTATAAAATCAACTCTTTTTTTAGTTTGACTATCAGACATAAACTTATAAGGAGTATAACTTAACTTCATAAGAGGGTCATCCATAACTTGCTGAGGTATATGGCTAGGATAACCCATAGCTTGATTAGCATATAAGCTAAAAAATCTTCTCCAAGCTGTAGTTAATTTAGCATCCTTGGTTTTTCGGAAAAACTTTTCACCAAACTCGTGTATAGTAGACCTGTTTGCAGTTTGCATAGCCTGTCTGTAAAATGTATCTATTATATTCTTCATATACGCATCGTAAGCTTCTGGAGTTCTAGACCACCCACCAATATGACTTTCTCTACTAAATTGACTTCCCACTTTAACAAGTTCATTACTCAATATATTATTAGCGTATTTTTTATTATTTTGTGCAACTGCTGTAATAATATCTTCTACTTTATCATAATTTTCACCCATCATATCTTTTGACATATAATCACCAGTCAATTTTTTATATTGAGTAAATATTTTTTTAATCTCTACGTCTTTTTCTTTCTTTGTCAAATCTCTTTCGTTTAAAGTTTTTATAGCATACTCATACCTTTCCTTAGCTTTCTTTTTATCTAATCCTATATGAGGGAAATATTCGCTATAATCATATTTACCAGTATACTCTGACATTTGAAAATCAAGTTTTTTATTTATTTCTTTTAATTTTTTCCAACCACCTTCTTTAATTAATTTTAAAGGTATATGACTTTGAACAATATGTTTACTAATTAACCTTATACCGTCTATTCCATATTTTTCTATAGGAATAGGTTTTCCGTCTTTTAATAGTTTAGCAACTTCTTTATTCCAAGCTCTTCTTAAAATAACTAAACCACCGTAGGTAACCCTTCCTTGTTTATCTCTAGCCATATCTAAAAATCTATTAGCAGATTTACCGTCACCAGTTAACCATTGATGTACTTTTTGATTCTGTATTGTAATAATGTTATTTATATTATTTACAACATCAGAACCTTTCATAATTTGTACACCAGTTTTTAAAGGGACTCTATAAGTTTGATTCTTTAATTTGTTCCATAGAGGCTTTACTTCATTCCAATTTTCTATATATTCAGAAAGAAATATTTTATCATTTTTAAATCTTTTATTTGCTATTGTTTTTTCTCTCATAGCAACAGCTATGTCATATAAATCTCTACCATTTTCTATCCCGTCAAGATAAGGTAACAACTTATCCCTAAGTTCACTTTTTTCATTTTGTATAACTTGTTGTGATACTTCAGTAGCTTTTGCGCTAAATTGCTGTATTAAACCCATAGGTGTAATAGGTGTTAAATTTTTACCCATAATAGTATTACCAAGTCTATCTTTATAAGGGCTAATACTTTCTTGTAATTGTCTAAATGCAGGGCTAGTGGCTAAGTCTTTATCTACTGTAGCAGGAAACTGCATATAATAAGCTCTTTTTATTTCGGTTGGGTTTTTACCAGTAATATAATCCCAACTTCTTCTCCAAAAACTAGGGGTATTCATATCATCTAAATAATTTCTAAAAGCTTCTAAATCAATTTTATTAGCTAGGTTTATATTTTTACCAGCAACAGTTCTAAATAACCAGTTAATGTTTTTAGCATCTACATTATGCATATTATCTAAATGTCTTTTTAAATCAAGGTACAATTCATTTATCTCAGGGTCTTTAATATCAGCTTTACCTAAATTTAAAAAAGGGTCTAATTCATCTAAAAATCTACGTTGAGCTTTATCTAAATCAGATTGCTCAAGTATACTTCCTTCAACTCTTTTACCATTAGCAGTTAATAAATTTACTATCTTATCTGAACCTTTATCAGGAAGCAATGATTCTTCAATTGTTTTTATTTCTTCATCTGTAAGTTTAGTAGATGACTTTTTAAATAGTTTTTCATATTCATCAAAGTATTTTTTTATATTTTCATTACTTACTATTTTGCTATTTAATCCCACCTTCATTAATGATGTGCTTTCAGCGTCTTTTTGTAAATCTTTTAACAATGCTTCTTGATATTGAGCTTTTTTACCACCCCAATTTCTACCTCTTTTTAATTTCCTTATATTTTTCTTTAAGGTTTGTTCTTTTTTTAAATCACCTCTAGTTAAACTTCCCATCAGCATTGTGTCAAAAAGTTCTTTTTCTTTAGTATTTAATTCTTTATCCTTAATAAAATCTTTTATCATTATATCAATAAGAACATTATCAGCTCCAGCACTAACTTTATCAGTACTAGTTTTAAAATCAGAAATATCATTTATAGTTCTTTCATTGTGTCCTATAAAGTCAAACTCCAATTTATCAACTTGAGATTTTCTATTTTGCATCTTATGATAGCTTTGGTTCTTTATATATTCTGCTCTTTTAAAAATTTCATCTATCCTAGCTGGATTAATATTACCTTCTTTAACAATATCTACAATTCTATTTATCGTCGTAATATCGCTCATATCGTTTACTAAAAAATCTTCAGACTTTAAAACCATATAGTCTATCCAAGAACTTCTCCATTCAGGGCTAATAGCTTTAACTATATCCTCTTCCTTCATATCTGATTCTAAAGTTCTTTTATAAGTAGTATTTGCTTTTAAATTATAAGGAACATCTAGTTCGTTATATCTATCTTTAGGGCTATTTAAAAATAAGTCTGCCCAAGCTTCGTCGTTTTCTAAGTATTTTTTTAAGTGAATATCACTCCACATATTTTTACCAAAAACATACTCAGCAATCCTACTAGGCTTTACAGCAAAAGTAGTTCTATTTAATATAGGTTTTAACCATTCAAATTTATCAAGATTATCTCTATGTTCTTGATACATTTGTCCTAAAGCTCTTCTGTCTACTTTTCTAAATAAATTATCACTCCAATTAATATCATTAATATCTTTAGCTAAATTTACCATCACGTTATTTTCTGCACTTTTTGGTAATTTTGTTAATTTAGAAATTATTGATTTAATATCAGAATAAGTATACCTTAAGCCAGTAGCGCTATTTTTTCCATATAAAGCTGAATTAACACTTAAAAAATCCCCTATAAGAGTTTTAGGCAATATATTTATTGAGTTTTGACTATATTTATCAGGTACATACTTACCTTTTTTATAAACTTCTTGCTTAATATCAAATAGAGGCTCTAACATTATTTGTTTAAAATCGCTTGCAGATTTTACTCCAGCTTCATCCATAGGGTCAGAACCTATAGCTATTGCAGCTCTAGACCTCTGTTTGAATATATCCATATTTTCGGGCTTTAAATCCATAATTATTCTTTTAAAAAAATAACCTACTGAACCATCTTTTCTATTGTAACTTGATTTATAATTTAATATATAACTTATATTGCCTTTTTCATCTTTTTTTATTATAGATTTACCCCTACTACCATCCTCCATTAATCTAAATAACTCTACTTTATTTACTTTGCTGACCATATTTGTGATAGCATTATAAGCCCCTAATATAGCACTACGTGTATTAACAGCAGTTCCAAGTACATCCCTACCAGAACTTGCTCCATCGCTCATCGCTTTACGCCATATAGGATTATAATAATTAGCATTATTACTAGCTTTATCTAGATAATCTTTATCACTTACGGTAAATAATTCTCTAACTGTTTTTTTAGGGTTAAGTTTATCCTTTTCATCTTTATTATGCATTTCTCTTTTTTTATCAAAAAATTCATCCCTAGCTTCTTCATACATTTTTTTATATTCAGGCTTCATACCGCCTTCACCACCAAAAAATATAAATGCTTTATCACCGTCTAAATCAGCACCACCAAGAGCCCTCATAACTCTAGGGTGCATTAACACTCCATAACCATCTATCCCAGTAAAACCACCCAGCCTAAGAACATTTGCGCCACTCATACTATCCATAGGAACTCTTGTTAATACACCCCGAATCATCTCTTTATAATCTTCTATATCATCCTTGTTTAAATTTTTATCCTTAGACATATTAAACACTTCTTCTAGAGTAGCTTCACCATTTTTAAATCTAGAATCATATAAAAGTATTTTCTTATGACCATTATCAAGATAGAATACTTTGTTACTATCATTATTTATATCGTCCATAGTGCTTTTCATACCTTCATCCCAAGGTCTAATACGAGCTACAGCACTACCTTTTAACTTAGGTCTAGTTGCACTATGTACAGCATAGTTTTTTAAAGCTACCATTCTAAAGTCTCTAATGAATTTATGCATCAATCCACCAGTACTACCTTTAGGGTATAGAGACGCTAACCTTTCTACTATAGTATTATATTCTACTAAGCTAATTCTTTCTTCTGATAATTCATCCCTACTATATTCAGATTCTTCTGTTGTATTTCTATAATGGTCATCTTGTATTTTAAGTATTTTTTGCATAAGACCTGCTGATGCACTTTCATAATTAGGATTCCTTATAATATCAAACAATTGACTTATAGGTATTTCATCATAATTATCAATTAAATCTTTTTCATTTTTTGCAGGGTCTAATTTAAATTTTTCTAATATATTTCTACCTTGTTCTGTTCCATTTTTACTTGCACCGCTAAAGTCTTCATACATTTGTTTAAATAAATCAGAGTTATTACCATCAACAGCGCTTAAAACAGTCATCATCTGTTTAGGTAGTCTTTGAGGTTTTATATATTTACTACTTGTTATTTCAGACATAGTAGTTCTAATATGTTCTATAGGTAAATCATAAACAGTGTCAAATTTCCTAAAACCCATTTGCTTTACTGCTGACTCAGGTAATAATAGATGAACTCCTTCTTTCTTCATTTTATCAGAAGTTGCTTTACTAGGTTCGTGTATCATGTATTTACCAAGCAAAGCTCCATAACTTTCATCAGGACTAACTATAAAGCTTTTATTAACATTACCATCTGTAGGCATTCCTTTGTCAATGTTTAATGCTTTTATAACATCTTTTAAACCAAGTATAGCACCATCTGTAAATTCTGTTTGAGTATCACCTCTCCCAACAAGGTTACCTTTTTTATCATCATCAAATATTTTTATTTTTAAATTACCATTTACTACAGGTACGCTTTTTATTAACTTACTTACATTATCTGCATTACTACTAATTCCAGTATTAAACCATATTTGAGCTCTTTTGTTGTAAGCTTTTGCACTATTTAAAAACTTACCGCTATTCTTCATTACGCTTAACAAATCTTTTATCAATGTAGTAGTTCTAACATCTCCTGATTTTAATTGGTCAGCTATTTTAAAGCCATTCCAAGTCATATCATATAAAACATTACTAGCTACACTATCTTTTAAATATTGAGTGTCTAATTCTAGTTCCTTTATAAAACTTTCTACATTAGGTTTTTTTGTAAAACCATTTGCTTTTGAATGCTGATATAAAGCTTTTAAAACTTGAAGTGTACCTTTACCATCTTTATTCTTTTTATTCGCTATAAAGGGGTGTTTTTGAACGAAATACATAGCATCTTTATCACCTTTACCACCTACATAGTAATATCCCTCTTTATCAAGCCTTTCATTAACAGCATCAATATTAGACTTAAATATACTTTTAGATTGCTCTTGTATGAGACCTATTTCTTCTCCTTCAAGAGGTCCCTTTCTTTCATTTTCAGCTTTTTGAAGCAAGTCTCTAAATATACCTTTTTCAGCACCTCTTATTGTATATTCTTTCCCATTATATATTATATGGTCAAGATAAGTAAAGAAATCTTTCCCTACTGTTTCTGGATACTGAGAATATAAAACATCTCCTATAATAGGTCTTTGAAAATGTACATCTTTTTTATTACCAACCGCATTTATATTACCACTTAAAAAACTTGCTACTCCATCTACTACAGTTAATTGAGGTACAAAAATTCTTTTTCTTTGCTCTTCAGCGAATCTTCTCCACCACCCCTTACCTTCGTCGTTTAATTTAATTCCAAACTTTCCATTGATGTATCTATACATCTCATTTTCGGCATTATCTTTTGGCTTTACACCATCTTCACCTTGTTCAAAATATCTTTTCCATTGAGCAAATAAATCAGCACTCATACCTATTTTTTCAAATTCATTTTTAGGTTTTAAATGAGAGCTAACCCAATTAACAACAGGTTGACCTTTACCAACAAGGTCTCTTACATCGCTAATATGCATATCAAGGTCGTCTAAATCTTTAGTAGCACCATTATCAGTATAATCTTTTACATACTCTTCTACATCTTTATTAGTAAGTTTTTTAATTGGAACACCATCAGGTCCTTTCTCAAAATCTGCACCTAATTGTTTCCCAATACTTTTATAAAATTCTTCTTCACTTATTATTCCTTTATTTTCTAAAAGTTTAGCAACAACACCCCTAGCTTCTTGTGGACCAAAATAAAAATCCATATCTTTTTTAATAATCTCATGCATTTCTGGAGTATAATTCTCCCAATCAGGATGCAATTCAGGGTCTTCTATAGTTTTATCTCTTAAAGTTTTCCATATAAATTCTTGACTAGTCCTTGTTGATAACGGTAAATCTCTCCAACCTAAAAATCCACCCATAATAAAATTATAAACTTGCTCAGGTGTAGTTTGACCTTGCATTTTAGCACTTAAAGCATCAAAAGTACCATTAGCTAATACTCGCATAGATAAATCAATTTTTTGTCCGTCAGCAAGCTTAGAAAGCTTTGGAGCACCAGTAGATTTATCTAACTGGTCTACTGTTATTCTCTTTCCAAACCCTTTCATATTACCTATACCACGAGCTACACCACCATATAAACTACCATATCCAGCATTTTTAAGTATAGTGCCAACACCATCTTTCCATTCTCCAGATACAGCAGAAGCAACACCCATCTGAAAACCACCCTGTACAACATCAGATATTACGCTACCTGTTAAAAAATCCTTTACTTCTTTATTAGTTTGTTTTATTAATGGGTTTATAGCTTTACCAACAGCTTTAGTAGCCTTGGTAGATGCATACATAGGTAAACTAAGGTTTTTAACTTTAGATAAGATAGGTAAGTATTTTCTACCCGGTATGTAGCCCATAAAACCAGCTACAGAACCAAGTTGCCTAGCTATCTTAGCTACATTATCACTGGGAGCAGGAGGCTCTCCTTTCCATAAGTTTGCTGTAATACCTTCAGCAAATCCTTTACCAACTTCACCTAGGGTTCTAGATATAAGACTATCTTGATGTTCCTTACTTCTTGCAAATGGAATACCATAATGCGATGCGTGTAATTCTAAATCATCAAGCGAACTATCATCTTGAAAATTAGTAGGGTTAATAGTGTATTGATATACAGCGTCAGATATTTGCTTTCTTTCGGCACTAGGTTGCCAACCCTCAGGTGTAAGTCTAGCCATCTAACATGCTTTGTATTTCAGGGTCATTGTACAAATCATATATTTCCTTTACTGTTAACAATCCAAATATAACACTTAATGGAGCACCAACGCCAGTTGCTCCGGAAGCAGTAGCTTTAGCGGCTCCTTTAGCGGCTACCTTAGTTAATTTCTTTTTAACAGTAGGATTATTTGTGATTTTTATTAATCTTTTCATAAAATTTTTACTATTTTTACCAGTCGCGGCTTTAGAAAAATTTTGTTTAACTTTATTTATAAAATTCTTTTCTTCAGTACCACCTACTTTAGAGCTTCTATTCATTAACTCTCTTATATTTACTTTCTTACCTTCACCTTTATAAATATCTTGAGAGGTAACTTTTGCTCCTGATGTTTTTACTTTTTTACCCTTAGACTTTCTTTTATTTTTTATCTCTCCTGCTTCGTTTTTTATACCTTCGGGAGTTTTAGGTCCAAAGCCAAGTTTCGTTTTTAATCCACGATATATTGCAGGTGAAAAAAGTGCGGAGGCTCCATAACCTACAGGCTTCACATATTTTTCCAATAAACCTTGCCTATCTTTTTCTGGTTTATAATAAGAACTTAAATTTGTATACAATTCCTGATTGGCATTAGACATTAAATTATTTCTAGTTGTTTCTGGTAAGTTATCAAACCATTCACTATACATATTTTTAAATTCATCATCATCACCAACTTCTTTTCTCCATTCTCCAAGACTCCTAATTAAAGCTTGAGATTCAGCGTTTTGCTTTTGAGACCAAGCTTGGTTAAAAGCTGAGTAATTACCGCCTACCTTATCTCTGTAATCATTAAAAGCTCTTTCTCTTGTTTCTCCAGTATTAAAACTCCAGCTTTTAGGGTCTTTTATATTAGCAGAACTAGACATAAATTTATTCATATTTTCACCAAAATATTCATCAGCCCTTCTCATAGTTTGCTGGTTTTCTATATTTTGCTGAGCTTGTTTCATTTGATATTGACCCATAGCTTGAGACAATACCATTTGACTAGTCTTCCTTACTTTATCTGCATAGCTTTCTCTATCAACAGACCTCATCGGGTCGTAACCACCAGATAAATTTAAACTTTTAACCTCTGACATTTTTTCTCCTTTTAGCCATATTTAATAACCTTCGACTATTCATCTGTACTCCACTCATATTATCACCAGTGCTATTAACCATACCACCTTGTTGCATTCTAGGTATATCTCCAGATTGTCTTTTTATAAAATACTTGAATGTATCATCAATCTGTTTTTTAGTTAAAAAATCTCCACTCTCCTCTCGAGCTTTTACATGCCTATTGTATAGTCCAATATCTCCACCAGACCTATGCTTTAATAATTTCTGTTGTTGCATTTGCAGTCTTATTTGCTGTAGTCTCCTTTGCATTCTCTTATCTACATTAGGTACGCCTATACTTTTAGCTGTACTTCTATCCATTACATCACCACCTTCTTGCATACCATAGCTTGTCAATCGAGCATCGCTTATTGGACTATCTTCTTTAGGCATAGGTCCTATAAATGGCATAGGTCCTATAAATGGTTGCTCTTTGTTATTTTTCTTTGTAACTTTTTCTTTTATTTTATCAGACTCTTTAGTACTATTAGTATTACTTTTACTTGTTTTAACGGTTTTACTATTACTCTTAGTACTATCTCTACCTTTCTTAAAAGCTTTCCCGAGATTACCAAGGAATCTAGAAGTCCCTTTTTGACCTTCTCGTACTTGTTTAATAATATCGCTACTAGCTTTTAAAGATTTTTCACCACTACCTTTTAAAAGTTTTTCACCTGCATCTAAACTGCCTTCAGTAACAGATTCTATAAATGGTTCAACATTTTCTAAAGTTTTTTCTATATTAGGAGCTAGGTATTTTTTTACAAGAGCTTTAGCCATACTTTTAGGTATGTTTATTGTATCTGGTTCAACTCTAGAAGGATACATTTGATTATCACTTTTTCTAATTTCAAAACTATCTGATGGTCTAGGAAGATTTAAATTGCCACCAGTCATTCCAAACTCATCTACGTAGTTGTCTAAGTTAAGATTTTGAAGCATTAATTTTTCTACTGGTCCTTGTACATTTTCAGGTATATCAAAACCCATTTTACTAGCTTGTTCATCACTTATATAGTCAGCTTCATAATAAGGGTCTTCGCCAAAACCTCTAAGTTCAGCTTCTCTATCACTTATGTATCTATCATTAGGATTTTGTGGAGGACCTTGTAATTCTTTAGGTCCTTGCATATAGTTTATATAATTTCTTCTTTGTTGAGCATCTCGAGTTGCAATACCACCATTAGCCATTTTACGGGCTAAACCGAGCTTAAATTTATTTTGCGTAGGGAAACCTGCATTTTCCATAAAACCTCCATTTTGAGCAAATCTAGGCTCTTCTACGTGGTTAATTCTATCCAACTTGTCTTTACCTATAGCTTTTACAGCATTTCTATTTAATACATATTCACCGTCTTCTAATATTGCTGGTATTGTATCTCCGGGATACGGACTATATTTATTAGCCAATTTTACCACCTCCTACTCTCATTGGTATTCTATTTAATACGCTATTTTGATAACCGCCTTCTTGCTGTCCACTTATTACGTCTAAATTAAGATTTTTAGCCATTAAATATCCGGGCATAGATAGTTCCTTAGAACCTTCACCAAGACCTTTTAATATACTTCCAACTCCTTTTAAAGCCTTACCTTTCCACATATCTCCTCTCCTTACTGCTGTAGCACCATCTACATCACTAGTAACTTCTTCATCCATATAGTTACCAAATCTTTCATTAATTTTATCTAATGCTCTTTCTTGGTCTGGAGAAAAATAGTCTGCTGTTTTCTGATAACCACTACCAGCTTTCATAGCTATGTCACTTAACATACCATCTTCTGCACTCCTACCAGCCATACCAAGTAAACCACCTGATGTGTCCGGTTTATTTTCATTGTAATATTCTTGAAGCATACCTAGTAATCCACCTGATTTAACAAAATCACCTGTCTGCATTTTCTTTACTTCACCACCATACATCATACCTTTAGAATGACTATATCCTTTTTCTTTTAAATCTAAATGGTCTTGATATGTTTCAGCCATAACTTCATCAGTGCCCTTATACATCATATGAGGTTTAAATTTAGCCTCACCACCTTTCTGATAGCCTTTCATATAACCACCTTTTTGAGCAGGAACAGGAGGTATACCCATCATAGCCATACCTGCTGTTTGAGCAGTATCTCCAGCCATATTATAGAGATTACCCATTATACCAAGACCTTGTTGGTATGCGTTTCTTTTAGCCATATTTCTAGCTTGGTCAGCACCCATAGCTTGCTGTACTAACTGAGCTTGATTAGCCATAGCGCCTGACAGTACACCCATACCTCTTTGCTCTCTAGCCATTTGTCCTTGCTCAAATTGTTGAGCTGTCATAGCTTGAGCTTGATTAGCAGACTGTAAACCTTGAGCCGCTAAAACACTAGCAGGTACATTAGAGCCACCCATAGCTATCATACGCTGTTGTTGTCTCATGGCTTCTGCTTGTGCATCAGCACTTGATGATTCCATTTGAGCTCTGATACTTTGATTGTAAGCAGAGTCCCTATCCATCATTTCTTGACCTCGGTCATATAAAGTAGGTGCTTCACCTTCTTCTGCGGGTCCGTAATCTATTCCATATTTTTTATATCGAGCTAAAACATCATCACCAGTAGGCATACCATCAAGTCCTTGAGCTTTTTCAAGTATATCCATTGGTCTAAATTTTCTTATTTTATCAAAAAATCCCATACTTTCTCCTATTGCTTTTTAAATTTAAATCCACTTGCAGATGAATTATCACTTACTATCCATCCGTCTTTAGTTTTTACTTCTAAATAATAGTTTTGCCCATCATTTGTTATCCTCATAGTACCGTCTTTAGCAAATTTTTCTTCACTATTAGAAGTTTTACTATCAGTTAAATCAGCTTGTTTATCTAATGCATCTTCAATATCTCTATTAGATTCACTAAGCGTGTGTGTTCCAGATAGGCTTCTAGTTCTTTTTGTCGTTACTAACTTACCCATTATTTATACCTTTTAGCTTTGTAAATAGTACTTAAGCCAAATACTTTTGTATTTTTACCACTATTGTCATTAGTACCAGAAATTTTGTATTTTGCCCAATAATGTTTTACACCATCTGATGAAGAAAGTTTTATAGCACTATTCTCAGCTCCGGGAAACTTAGTACTTATATCAATTCCATTGTTCCAACTACTATAATTATTATCTACTTTATACTGCACTGTACTATCAGCTCTGCTATTAGATGATATTTTAACATTTCTAATTCTTTTTTCTTGTAAATCTCTACCATAAGTAAGTTTTTTAGATTCCCAATACCAGTTTCTTTTATTAGTTGGGTGACCTAAATAATGAACAATCGTATTATCATCTTGAAGAATTAAACACCCACCGCTATCCATATCTACTGTATCTTCTATTTTATGTTCAGTATCCCATAAATCCCATCTATTTCTAGTTACAGAATATGCCCAACATTTATGTTCATCACCAAGTGTGAAAAATATTAAGAAAGAATTACGTAAAGCATCATACCCTATACGAATAGTGTCTTTAGCTTCTTTAGTTAGATTATTCCATCCGTAAGTTTCTACTTCTTTTATAGTATCTCCAATAGGTAGTATTTTAGGGCTTGATATATATATATTTTTATAATCACACCAAAACATACCAGCATCAGAAATTTTAATACTGTGCTGGCTTAAACATCCTATGCCTTCTATTGTGTCTTCTATAAATAAACTTTCAGGGTTTATAATACTAAACATACTATGGTTAAAAGAGTATACTTTACCCATAAAACCTTTTAAACAAGTAGGAGTCATAGGGAGTATGGTAAAATCTCTTGTCCAGTCAAATATAGAGTATTTACCCGGTTTACTTCTAAATAAATAATTATCTGCATTTTTAATTTGTTCGTGATGAGTATTACTAGCAAATAAATATCCATTTTGTTGAGTAGATACTTTATAATGTAAATTTAAATCATAACTTCTTTCAGATATATCATTTAAAGCTTCATATGTAGCTTCTGAATCCCCTGTATCAGTAACTCTAAATGTCCAATCAGAGTTAGAGCTAAAATTAAATTGATACATTGGTATTTCTTCTATAAATCTATATAAAGTTTCAGGGTCTGTGGATGTATCATCTGAATCAAAAGCCCTATACAAAGCAACTCCAGTTATCCTTTGATTTAAAGGGTAATTATCAGATATAGTTATATCTATATATCTTTGATGAGTAAGGGCACTAGAATGGTCCCAAAGACCTGTAGCTTGCAATAAAGGAGTTTCTTGATACCCATCATATATAAAAGCTATTTTATAAAATAATTTTTTTATATTATCAGGACCCTTCCAAGTGGTTGTTGGTTGACCTGACTCAGGAACATCTATGCTAATAAAAGAAGCACTAGTTCCTATTTCAGATGTAGCGTTAATATCTGTACCCGTAGGTTGAAAATCTAATTTATACATAGCTTTAGTAAGAGCACTACCAAAAGGAACAGCATTTATATATATTGCTTCATTACCTCTTGGGTACCATTTATCAGGTGGAGGGTCACCACTACCAACAGCCATATCTAATTGTCTATATCCTTCAGCAAGTCTCCATCTAACTTTATCATCTGCCTTGTTCTTGTCTACAAGAACTAAATCGCCAACTATATCATCATTATCACTTAAATCATGTACTTGTACAGCATCTCCAGATATTTTAGGAGCATGATTGCTACCAGATGGTAAACCACTTGTATCTACAGTAGTAGTAGGAGGGTCTGCAGGAATATTTTTATTAAAAACATCATATACTGTAGATAATCTATTTGGGAATACACCCGGATGTTTAACGCCACTATACGGAGTACCAGCGGGAGCATGATAACTACCAGTACCATCATTCCATTGAAAGTTTAATATTTCTGCAACTCCACTTTTATAGTAATATAAACCCATCCTAGCTCCATTGTCATCTTCATCTCCATATATTTGAAATCTACCTCTTAAATCAAAGTTTGGACTTTGTGAAGGAACTATCATTTGAAATTCAGGACTAGATGAATTACCAAAATCTGCTGATGTTAACCAAAAAGGAAGTTGTTCGCCGTGATGAACTCTGCTAGCAAATAAATCTCTAACACTAGTGCTTGTAGCCCAGTCTTGGAAATGGCAGAATAATTTATGTTGCTGAAATCCACTAGTAGACCTAAAAGGTATAGCATATGTACCCCACTCTACAGCTCTATAAATCCTTGTAGCTTCAGTTGTAGATGCATCACTAAGAACAGGACCATATACAGCCATATTTCTTGGATATATTGAATTACCATTTGTATCAGTACCTGCTGAAGCTACTTCTGTACTAGTAAAAATTTTATCAAATAAATCTGAAGTACTGCTTGGTAGATTATAAGGGTCTCTTTCGTAATTAAAATTTACATTGTCAGGACTTGGCTTTCTAAATCTAGCAGTCCACATTATGACTGGATTTTCACCATTGGCATCATAACCACCAAACTCTAAGCAATGTAACCTTGGGAAATCAGTAATTCTTTGGTGTAATCCACTATTTGTAGAACCCGCTGGAATAACTTTTCTTCTTTGCCATTGCGCTCCACTAGCTTCCATATGCGTATTGTAAAAATTATCAGCAAGGTAACACCATCCACCTTCCGGTAGCTCTGTTTGACTCCAATTTTCATCATTATGTTCTGAAAAATCTACTTTAGGAGTAATGTTTACATAGTTACTATCATTTATAAGTTCATCAGAAGGTTCAGCTTCCCAATCATAATCAGAACTATCCAATTTCCAAAGCCATTCATATGTATGAGCTTGACCAGAATTATAATCTCTCCCCGCTACATTTGTTGCTAATATAAGTGTATAATCTGTACTTGCAGTTTGAATAGTATTTGTATTTGGAATAATTAAAAAATCAAAAAATTTATTTATGCCTTGTCCAGTAGGTGCTTCAAAGTATAATCTTTTTTCTAAATTAGCATTTTCACCAATATTTCCAGTGTTTGGTATATGCCAAAATTGAATCTCAGCTATTGCCTGTCTATTGCCATCGTTTACACTAGAAGGTAAAAGTAGCGCTATTCCCTCTGCACCATAATGCGATTCTTCATATGCGCTATTCTTTTTATGCCATTTTCTAATAGCTATTGGTTGTTCGCTTAATGGAAATTTATATAATTTATTATCTATAACATTATAAATCATTAAATCTTTACTTGCCCTATCTCCTTCAGTATTTATCCCTACAAGAAGTTTTGAGTCTGTTGTATTAGCAACTCCTCCTCTAAGGCTTACATATTTATCAAATACTTCAGAGTTAGGTCTATCACTAGAATCAAATTTATCTAATGCTTCTGCTGTAATAAAATTCTCATCAACAGTTCCTTCAAAACCGTTATTACCGCTATAACCTACCCATTTAGGAGCTAAATCTTTACCTGTAGATATATATAATTCTTTATTCTTTTTCTCTGCGTGTAAATCATCAAAGCTATGGATACTTGTTATTTCGGGAGAGAACTCGGGTTCAGGTGATTCAAAATTTTTAATTAGAGAAACATTTCCAGCTTTACTAAATAATACTAAATCAGTCTCATCTCCTCTTACAATGGTATCCATAAAATGAAATTTAGTTTCATTAGTTGCACCAGAAATATTAAAATTAGCATACGCTGTAAATGTCCATTTATCATCAACATTGTACATACTTTGATTTGCATTTGTAAATTTAATTACAACGCCGTCAGATAAAGCTATATCAGTATCTACTACTATAGCTGTTGCTGTTATTTGCCAATCAGACCATACTCCTGATTCTTCTTTATACTTCCATCTCCATTTGTTAGTAGAACCAGTTGCAGATACTTTTATTTTAAAATCTTTATCTTTAGTACCAGTATAGGTTCCAGATATAGAAATCTTATTAAAATTATTATTTGTGCTTGCTGTTATTGGCATTATTGAGTAGGTAAGGTTGGTTGTTCATAGGTAGGTTCAGTAAATCCTCCACCACCTTGTTCATATAAAATACTACTATAATTAGAATTAAACCCTGATTGTTTTAAGTACAAATCTTGAGGTATACCTCTTAGTTCGCCATCTGCTAAACTTTCAATATTTAAACTAAGTACAGCGGCGTCATCAGGCGTATCTCTTTCATCGTCAGGTCTAGCTATAATACCTAAGCTAAATTTTTTTACTTCATGTATTAACTTACTTATTGCCATCTATTCTTTGCCCCCAAAGACTTGTTATTCCATTAACTATATTTACTACGTGTACTGTAAAATTACCTTCATCAAAGTAATCTACTACTGCAAAAGCGTGAGCCCAGTTTGTTTGTCTCCCACCTAACCACCCATTTGCTTCAGGACTCATATCTTTTAAACACCCGATAGACCAAGCAGACTTAGGTCCATCGATGTGGGTAATACTGCTTTGTTGTAAATCGTGATGATGCCCATATATAATGTTAGTACCAAGACGCACCAAATGATTTCTCGTATGGTTAATCGAAGCGTAGTGGTTTCCATGATAATACGAAAGTTTTCCAAGTCTTAAATATTCTCCATTTTTATAATATTTATATCTTCTTCTATCAAGTTGCATAGCTGACTTAACATCAAGACCCTCAAGAAAAGGATGTTCTTCTGAAAAGTGATTAAGCCATGCATCGTGATTACCTTCTGTAAAATATTTTTCATAACAATTAACTTTATCTAGAGCCTCATCTATAATGTCAATACCAGCATTAACATCTTTTATATCTTTGTACACTCTTGGTAATTGATACTCTAATGGAGGTCTTTTCTTTCTTTTCCATTGAAAATGACTTACTGAACCCCATTCACCAGTATCTCCTAAGTCTACATAAAAGTCAGGTTTTATTATTTTTATAGCCTGAGTTAAAACATTTATTGCTGGAGCATCGTGGAGTGGAAAGTGTTTATCTGGTGTTACTATTCCTCTCTTAACTACTCCATTATCTAATTTGGTTGTTCTTGCCATATTGTTGATAACCCCTCTAAGTTAATATGCAAATCTAAAGTATTACTTAAATAATCTTTTGTTTCTCTAGGACTAAATCTTAATGTTGGTTCTAAGCAATGCTCACACTCCCAATATAAAACTCCATCTTTAGCCCCAATTACTTCAATACCTTTTACATATTCTGAACCGCAATAATCGCAATTCTCTGGTTGATGTTGATGTACTTTATTCCCTTGAAAACCTATATTTTTATATACTGTATTTTCATCTAGTTTCATACGGATAATGACCTTTTAAACCAGCCGTAATAATATTTATCAAGAACTGGTTTTCTATTAACTAAGTTTACGTAGTATTTTACTCTATAAGCTCTAATCCTTGATGCTGATAACTTACATTTACGCACAGCTTTCAACGTCAAGGGTCCTAATCCTCCGTCTACGGAGAGATTTTGTTTTTTGCTATTACAAGCTTGCTGAATTATCTTTACAGCTCTAGACTTACCCATATTAACACACATATCAAAATAGATATACTTTATTCTATCGGGAAAAGAATCAACTCTGTTTCTATCCCAGTAGTCTTTCTTATATATCTTTATAACATCTTGTTTAGATAATCCCGATATATCAAGGTTGGGATAAGCTCTTTTACTAATACCCATCATAGTTTCACCACCCGGGTCATCAGCGTCGTTTACATATCCACCTTCGTGTTCTAGAACTTTAAGAATTATATCTTTAAATTCAGTAAGCATTACTTTCCTTTAATCATTCCTATTACTAATTTTTGTATAACTTCGACTAATTCTTTAAACATTTTACCTTCTTTTTCTTCTTTTACGAAAGGTATGTTTATTTTATCGTTAAGTAGTTGTGCTAACTTATCTGAAAAAGCATCTGAAGCAATATGACCAACTGCTTGGTCTTGCATTTTATCAGCTTGTTCTTCAGCTATTTTGACTAACATTGATTTAATATCCACGTTATTCTCCTTTTATTTTCTTGATTTTGTAGTATAAATATACTATATTTAGAACACCAATAGCAATACCCAATGTGTAAGGAAGTAAATCCATAAACAACACAGCACCACTACCTACACTTCCCATACTAACTTTTATACTATCCATTACGCCATTCCTTTTTTAGGTATTTTTTTAGTTTTTCCATTATGAGTTGTAGCTAAAATATGAGTAGATGTTTCACCTTTCTTTTTACCATAATATCTTTTTCCACCAAACACCCAACTAATTAGACCACCTTTAAAGTTTTTTAGTTTTTTTAAAGATTCTGATTTTGTCATATTAGCACCTACATCCCCACTTACGTAAAGCTTTATTAATTCTAGAGTTAGGGTCTTTTGCTGTTTTAGCTGAAGTTAATCTCTTTTTCATACCACACATTCTAGCACAAAAACTAGCTCTTCTTTTTTTACGTTTACCTTTAGGGTTACTTTCTGTAACAGGAGGCTTTAACGTACCTTTTTTATAACTAGCCCTACCCTTAGCATTTAAACCACCACTAGGTGACTTGCCTTCTTTTCTTGTCCAAGCTTCTGACATTATCTTCCACTCCCATTTATTCTACCTGATAAATAGCTTATTTTATCAGACATATCGTTAACTTCTTTCATTAAATCTTCGTTACGCCTATCCCTTGTTTCATCGGATTTGTTCCACCTATCAATCAGCTTTATTAGTATACCTTCCATATTTTCTAAGGTTTCAGATTGACCTTTATTTTCTATTTTTAGACTCTCTAACGATTCTTGGTTAGCTGTAGATTTTTTAGACATATTTATTACAAGGTATACAAACATTATACCCACTACTCCAATCATCCCAGCTTCACCATATACCGCCATAAAATCCATTACTTTCTCCGCTTTTTACCCCAACTCAATGGGTTGATATTAAATTCTTTTTCATAAAAAGTTATTTTTTTTGATAACTCTTCTCTCTCAGCCCTTTCTTCCAAGATGTGTTTATTAAGTAAATCCCCAATGCGTTCATTCGCATCAGCCAAGTCAGTTTCAAGTGTTCCCAATCTAGTCTCAATCCTATAGTAGCCGTACACGAGAGTGCCAACAAGAATAAGAATTTGTCCAAGCCAGCGGATATTAATACTGACAATAGCGTTATCATCCACGACAGCACCTCGATAGCTTCTAGCTGTTTTAACTTGTTCACTCATTTCTTCCTTACTATTTCATATCTGTTGTGTGTATGACACCAAATACTTTTATTCATTTCTACCATATCTGCATAAAAATGAGATACACTATCACTATCTAAAACTTCTAAATATACATAAGTACTATCACTATCAACTTCATATCCAAATGCTGACCATCCGGGAGAGCACCCTGCTAAAGCAATAAGCCCTAGCAAGGTGCCTGTTATCAACACAACTTTAATCTTTTTCACCTATTTTTAACTCTTCTTCAAGTTGTTTCATAAAATACTCTCTTCCGCCCTTTAGTTGGTCAATATTAAACATACTTGTTTGTATTTTCCTGTCAAGGTCTGCTACATGATTAACTAAAGCTAATTGTTTTTCAGATAAATCATCTATCTTGTAATCTTTATCGTTGATTGTTACTATCTGAGGTTCTTTTTTATTTTTATCAGACATTGTATTCCCTTTTATTTAGAGCTTTTCTACGTCAGCTTTTATAGCTTCCCAACCTTCTTTTTCAGAAGTAAGCTCGGTTATTTGTTTACTTAGCAACTCAATTTCAGTATCACATATTGACACATCTACTGATTGCTCTATCGCATCTAACTCTGCGCCAGTTGCAGAATCAAATTGTTTTTTAACAATGTTAAATGCATCGTAAGACATCTCATCTTGTTTATCTCTTACAACAACACCATTTTCATCTTTTACTTCTGAGATAGCAGGTGAAGTAATTACTTTCTTTTTAACTACTGACCATATCTTTGCTTTTTTCATACTTGCGTAATCTTTCATAATACCATTCCTTTTATATGTTCTTTGTTACTTTCCAAACTGTTGTTATATACCAATCTATTTCTCCTCCTAAATCTTGTGGCGCTTGAATTTTTATTCCAACTTTTTCATTTGCGCTCACTGTAGGAAGTATATCAAATGTACTAGCCTGTACTACATTTACAGTATTTGTAGTTAAAGAGAGTGTATTTGCACTGCCAATATCAGTTCTTGTCGTTGTTCCATCGGCTTGTTTGTACATTTGAATATTAACTTTATCTGAAGTAGTTATTGTTTCAGGTCTTATATGGAAACTAACAAGTTCCATTGCAAAAGGAGTTAAAAAAGCAGTAAAAGAACTACCCATTGAAGAGCTTTCAACTGTTCCTTGCCAAGGTATATATACATTATCTGTATTAATGTCTGCTGTAAAATTATGAGAAAACGACTCAATGTATATACCCTCTATACTTCCTTCGAAAGTAGCGTTTTGCGATGAATCTATTGTGAGAGCAAGAGAAGTTCCTATAGCTCCAGAACTATAAGTTCTAAACTCCATGTCATCAGTAGAGTGATTAACATTGATTGACGCTTTTATATTACTTGCTTCATAAAATTGTAAACCATTAGTAGTCTCATTTGCCTGACCAGTTAATTTTATTCTTGCTCCACCACCAGTCGCAGTAAGATTAAGAAAAACATTACTATTTTTAGAAGCTGTTATATTGCCGTTAAAATAATTATCAGTTATAGAACTATTTCCAATATTTACTGAATTATTTGCTACACCAATTGTATCCTTACCAATTACTATTTGATTGAATCCTCCTGATGATGAAGGAATAGCATTAGAGCCAATACAAACATTACCACTAGCTGTTCCTCCATCCCCATCTAAATTAGAACCAGCATTGTAACCAATAGCAACATTTTCAGATTCACCATTGTCTACTTGATGTAAGGCGTTTACTCCAATAGCAGTATTATATCCACCAGTACTAAGCTCATCAAGAGCATTTGCTCCAACTGCTACATTGTTAGAACCTGTAGTTAGATTTGTAAGTGCAGATTTACCGATAGCCACAGTGCCATCAGCAGCATCAGTCATAGTACCACTTGCCATTGCACTATTACCAATAGCGACTGCAAATCCTATATCTTGTGAGTTTAAAAGAGCATTATGACCCATAACAACATTGTTATGTCCTGTTGTAATCGCATTACCAGCTTTATATCCAAATATTGTATTACTAGTACCACTATCATTATTCGATAATGAGATTCGTGAGTTGGTATCTATTATCATTCTTTCAGTAGTACCTGACTTTAAAGCAATACCATCTGAACCATTAAGACTTGATATTACTCCTCTAGTTGTACCACCTTCATAGAAATGTAACTCACTTGCACCACTTGATGACCTTAGAGATAAGACTTCTCCACTACCTCCAATAGTAGCTTGACCATAAACGGCGCCCGTGCCTACAGAGATTTTGCCAGACTCATTAATACTAAAATGGTCTGTTGTGCTTCTTCGTATTTTAAATTTATCTGAGTCTGAATTATCTACATACGCAAACCACTCTGTTGCACCAGTTAAAACAAATTTTAAACTAGCATCACCACTACCATCATTTTCAATAACGACATCATTAGTACCAACTGTACTTGAATCGTCTCTAAAAATTGATAGGATACCTGAAGGACTACTCGTACCTATACCTATGCCACCATCGTGATGAAGAACTAATTGATTGCTATTTGTAGAAGTATCAGCAGAAGTTTCAAACTTTAAATCGGTTGGTACTTTAGTATTTGCACCACCATTTTGAGTTGCAGTAA
>Ga0208899_1000122_pt1 | contig 46229 bp, 64 predicted proteins | sample VirMetDEL_Nov_24_FD_184518 | JGI IMG/M metagenome (GOLD analysis project Ga0208899, IMG submission 184518) | Aqueous microbial communities from the Delaware River and Bay under freshwater to marine salinity gradient to study organic matter... | ecosystem: Environmental > Aquatic > Marine >... | reverse complement strand
TCCGTCCTACTAAAAGTGGGGCGGGAATGACTAAAGCTGGTGTTAAAAGATATAGAAGTGAAAATCCTGGTTCTAAATTAAAAACAGCAGTTACAGGTAAAGTTAAAAAAGGATCTAAAGCTGCAAAAAGAAGAAAATCTTACTGTGCAAGAAGTGCAGGTCAAATGAAACAATTTCCAAAAGCTGCAAAAGATCCTAATTCAAGATTACGTCAAGCTAGAAAAAGATGGAAATGTTAAGAATTTTATTAATAATATCTATACTACTATTCTCTCAAAAAATTTATGGTGCAGATACGAACACGGTGAGTTCTACCGTAGTAACGGATAAATCAGTACCTACCGCAAATGCTCCAAGTGTTGTCGTAAACAATTCTGATATTTGTAAGGTAGCAACGTCAGGTGCAATACAAACAAACATACTTGGTCTCGCTACAGGCGTAGTAGTGGACGATGAGCTGTGTCAGCTTTTGAAGCTTTCCCGTCAGTTGTATGCATCAGGGCTTAAAGTTGCCTCAATTTCATTACTCGCAACTGACCCAAGAGTTTTTGACAGTTTAGTTATGGCAGGCACTCCACCACCATATATGGGTGCTATCGGAAGTGAAGCTCTTGAGAAATGGAAATCAAATCCAAACATGATACCAGAAGGCAGTACAGTATTTAAAGATACAGATGTTTTAAAGATTAACGTAGAAGAAGGTGTAAGCGATGGCGAATTCAAAAAGTTTTTATTTTTGGCTATGGCTATGTATATCGGTCTCCCTATCCTTTTCTAGTAAGGCTGTAGATTGTTCAACAGATACAGTTGGACTTTGTACTCCTACTATTGAAGAAATAATTGATCAAACCGTTACAGAAACAATAGAATATGAAGCTGATGGTTATACTGTAACCACAGAAACTACAACGAATACGACCACAACAACTGTAACAAATGAAGATTCAGGTGATTTATTAGATGGTGATAATGGTTTTGTACAGCCTAGATTTGAAGGCGATATGGATCAAGATTTTGGAGGTCAAGGGCCTGCAAGTATGCCTTCAGGAACTGGTTGTTTTAAATTAGGAACAGATAAGTGCGCACAAATTACAGGATCGGGCAATAGTACCAGCACAATGGGCGTGGAGGGGATGGGAACCACGTTTATCAACACAGTTGATATATCTTCACTTGATATAGAAAATGGAGGGAGAACAAATTACACAATCAAAGTAGACAAGCAAGATGCACAAGATCGTATATACATGCATATTACAGGTAAGAACGGAAACACCAATGTATTTAGTGGCACAGATATATTATCAGAATCTGGTGTAGCTAGTGGGTATCAAGAATATGAAAATGGTTTTGATTTTTCAGGCACCATAACAACGTTGATAATCGAAATTGGTGGACGTGATATCAATATGGCAATCGGCCCGCTCTTTGATGATATTACCATAAACGTACTTTACAATGTAATATCTACAATAGTTCAACAACAGATTACAACAGTAGAAATGTGGGTTGCTTACGGCGGTAGCACAGAAACAGAAGTAATAGATATTGTAGAAAATATTATTGATCACAATGATTTTAATGAACAGCCTAATGGAGAAATAGAAATAGAACCAATACAGGAACCAGACGATCAAGTTTCCTATGAAATGGTAGAGATGGAGATGGAGATGGAAATGCCTGTTATGGAAATAGAAATACCAGAGATGGAAATCGAAATGCCAGAAATGGAAATGGCAAGTGTTGAGACAGAAATAGAAATGGAGATGGAGATGGAAATGGAAATACCTGAGCCAGAGGTTGAAGTAGAAACACAACCTGAGCCAGAGCCAGAGCCAGAAGTAAATGAACCAGAACCTGAACCAGAACCAGAAGTTTCTGAGCCAGAACAAGAGGAGGTACAAGATGAACCTACTGAAGAAGATACTAAGGAAACTGAACCTACTACGAAAGAGGAGCCTGAGCAGGAAGAAAGCTCATCAGAGGTTGCTAAAGATGAAGATAGCGAAGAAGATATGGAAGAAACAGAGGATAAGGATCAAGACGAGGTAAAAAAAGAAGAAGCTAAAAAAGAAGTTGCTGCTAAAAAAATCTTAAAGAAGATGGGCGATAAGGGTAGATATGATTCTGCAAATCAGTTAAAAACATTAATTGTGATGCAAGTATTAGGTAATTCTAAATCATTCTTTGAAGGTCAACAAAGTTTAAATGATATACAAGGATTTTTTACTGATAACGTAATACCTGATGCTGAATTAACAACTAATAATATTGCTCAATATTTTTTGTTTGCAGGAAGTGATGGATTAATGGATGAGATGATAATGCAACAATGGCAACAAATTTCGGAATAGCCATGGCAGAAATGGAATTTGCGGGTTTAAAATTCAAGGGCGGAAAAATATTCGTGGTCCTTACAGCGCTTGGTACTTTACTTGGTGGTGCGTGGGGCGTGTTTGAATTTTACAAAGACTATCTTAATATGAAAGATTCTATTTCATCATATGTTGCTCCTGACCTTTCAGAGTTTGATAAGACTATTGCTTTAACTAAAGAAGAAATGAAAAGCAAAACAGAGCTTATACAAACAGAAGTTGAAATGATAATGCAAGAAATGGAAATGATGATGTCAGAAATCCGCTTAGTAAGTGATGTGGCAAACGAACTCAAAAATGACCTTCGGCAAGATGTAAGAAGAGTAGAAAAAATTGTTAATGATGTAGAACAGCAAGTTAAAGAAGACGCTAGAGATAACTCAAAAGATTTAAAGATTGCTATAGATACTGTTGAAGAAGATATGACAAAATTAAAAACCGATATAGAAGAAAAGATGAAAGAATTACAAGAGAGTATTGATAAACAAATAAAGCTAACTCTTGAAAACCCTCTTAATCAAATGAAATAATGGTCGCTAAATTACCAAATAACCAATACTTTACACCTGTCAAAAAAAGAACTAGTATAGGTAACTCTTCGCGCAGTAGGCCGAAGAATAAAAATAAAAGACGACAACACGTTAGATATAGGGGTCAAGGTCATGGGTAAATTGTGTCCAAAAGGAAAAGCGGCAGCTAAAAGAAAATTCAAAGTTTATCCTTCTGCTTATGCAAATATGTATGCTAGTGCTGTTTGTTCAGGAAAAGTAACACCTGGTGGTAAGAAGAAAAAAAAGATGGATGGCGGTCCACTATCACAAAATAGAAAAGCAGTTTCACATTTAAGAAAAGTAAATATGAAAGAAGGTAAACCTACAATCATTGCGGCAGGTTGTGGAGCAGTGAAAGAAAAAAATAGAAAACAAACAAAATTATCTTAATGGCAAAGAAAGGATTAAGAGCATGGGTGAAAGAGAAATGGGTAGATATTGGAGCTCCGAAGAAAGACGGAAAATATCAACCTTGTGGCAGAAAAAAGGGGAGCAAAAGAAAGTACCCGAAATGCGTGCCACTTGCAAAAGCCACACGGATGACAAAGTCGCAAAAGGCGAGTGCTGTCAAACGAAAAAGAGCTGCGGGCAATCCCGGAGGTAAGCCTACAAATGTAAAAACTTTTGCAATGAATGGTGTTTCAACTTCTAGAAGAGCTGGTGCTGCTGTAAGAGGTTTTAATTTTAAAGGCGTATTCTGAGTTTAAAAAAAGAAATTGAAAAAGACATTAGAGATTGGTCAAGATTAAATCTTGAAGTGCCTAATAAACATTTAGCTGGAATGCCAGCATGTCCCTTTGCAAAAAAAACTTGGAAAGATAAAAAAGTTTTAATTAAAATAAAAGAAAAAAATAAACATTATAAGTCTCAATTATCTAATTATTTAAAAACGCTAAATTTAAATAAATATGAAATATTGATATTTTGTGATCCTTGGTTTTCTTATTCTCCTGATACCTTTCAAGAGTTTATAGATTTTTACAATAATGCCTACAATCTTAAGGACATATACTTCATGGGTTTTCATCCAAAAGCTACCCCTACTGTTGAAGAACACGCTTTTTTGGTAGATCCAGGCCCTGAAGAAACCTATGAAGGTGATTTACAATATTCGATGATGCTTGTACAAAAGTTCTCGCAATTACAGCAAGCTTCTGATAAATTACATAAAGTTGGTTACTATAGGGGGTGGCCAAAAGAATATTATAATGAGGTCGTCAAATCACGTTCTAAAATATATAATAAAATAAGGAGACATTTATGAAAAAATCAGCAAAAATGCCAATGGCTAGAGGCGGTATGAAAACCATGAAAGCTAGAGGCGGTATGAAAACTATGCTTAAAGGCGGATCTAGTACCAAAAAAGGTAAAAAGAAATCCGTTAAAAAAGGTAAGAAGAGAGGCTAATGCCTACTTACGCATCAACAGCAGATTTTGATTTATCTATTGATGAGATAGCTGAAGAGGCTTATGAACGTTGCGGTTTGCAAGTTCGTAGTGGTTATGATTTAAAAACCGCGCGACGTTCTTTAAACTTAATGTTATCTGAATGGGCAAATAGAGGATTAAATCTTTGGACCATACAAAAACAAGAAAAAACTCTTGCTGCAACTACTACTGCTTTGACTGGAACAGATTTGTTTGGCTCGGGAGCTAATGCATCTCAACAAATAATTGATATTACGGATGTTGTAATTCGTGACTCAAGTAACAATGAATTTTCAACAACATCAATCAGTCGATCTACTTATTTAAATTATACCGTTAAAACAACCAGCGGACGACCAAGTCAATACTACTTTGAGCGTACGATAAACCCAACGCTATTTCTATATCCTGCAGCCGATACAACGTACACTCTAGTATATTATGCTCTTGTTCGGATGAAGGACTCGGGCGCTTACACAAATAATGCTGAGATTCCTTTTCGATTTCTTCCATGTTTAACTGCTGGATTAGCTTATTACATAGCTATGAAAAAAGCGCCAGATAGAATTCAACTTTTAAAACAAGTTTATGAAGATGAATTTCAACGTGCCGCGGATACTGACGGAGAAAGAACTAGTATTTTTCTTACGCCAAAAAATTATTTACCTGGATTATAAATGCCTAAATTTGCATCGGGTAAATTTGCAAAAAGAATATCAGATAGATCTGGTATGGCTTTTCCATATAATGAAATGGTGCAAGAGTGGAATGGTTCATGGGTTCACATAAGTGAATTTGAACCAAAACAACCACAATTAGAACCTTTACCAATAGTTACAGATCCACAATCTTTACAGTATCCAAGATCTCAAATAGCCAATTCAAGAGTTTTTGTTGGTGGTGCTACAGGACCTATTAACGGAGGTAGAACTGTGCCTAGACCAGATACAGGCGAAGACGCTGCTTATGATAGTGGTGGTTTTGGATTACAAGTAAATGAATTTCAAACATTAGATATGCCTGTTACTAATTACTATGCAAATGGGGTAGCTTATGCCTCTACACAAAAAAGCATGATGCCTTTAAGTGTACAACAACCAAATAAACCTACACAGTTGAATTCTCGCGTAGGTAATGTTACAGTGAGCACGTCATGACCGATTATTCCGATTTAACAGATAACGTACGAAATTATACAGAAACAACTACTACAGTGCTTTCAGATGCTGTTATTCAACCTTTTATTGAATCTATAGAAGATAAAGTAAGAAGAACAGTTGATTTAAATTATTACAGAAAATATGACACAGCAACACTGACAATTAACAATCCTTTTTTACCACTTCCCGCTGATTGGGAAGCAACGAGATATGTGCAGTTGATAGATGGTAATGATGATAGAACTTACTTGATACAGAAAGATATTTCGTTTATGAATGAATACGCACCAGATAGAACTGATACCGCAACGCCTAAATTTTATGCGATGTGGGACCAAGACACACACTATCTCGCGCCGACCCCGAACGCTGCATTAACTGTAGAGCTCGCATACACGTACAAGCCTGCTGGCTTAACAAGTTCAAATACATCAACTTGGTTAAGTCAAAATGCTCCGAACGTGCTATTGTATGGTTGTATTTTAGAAGCACTTGGATACTTGAAAGGTCCAGCAGATATGATACAATACTACGATAAAATGTATAATCAGTCTGTACAAGCATTAGCCACATATGAGATGGGGCGTGATCGTAGAGACGAATTTCGGGACGGCGTTATTCGTATCCCTCTCGAATCAAGGAACCCATAGGAGATTATTATGGCAATTACTCAAGCTGTATGTAACAGTTTTAAAGTGGAGATCCTGAAAGGCCTACACAATTTTACGGCAACGACAGGGAACGCTTTTAAACTAGCACTATACGATAACGAAGCAACTTTAAATAAATCAACAACTGCTTTTTCAGGAACTGATGAAGTACCAAACTCAGGAACTTATTCTGAAGGTGGTGGAGCGTTAACATCTGTTACGCCAGCATTATCTACAGATACGGCTGTTTGTGATTTTGCAGATATTTCATTTACAAGTGCAACTATTTCAGCACAAGCTGCTGTAATTTATAATAGTTCAACTGTATCTGGCTTAACAACAAATGCATCTGTTTGCGTATTAGATTTTGGTGCTGTTAAAACTTCAACTTCAGGAACATTTACAATTACGTTCCCTGCGGCTGAAGCAACTGCTGCAATTCTAAGAATAGCATAAGGAGATAATTAATGGCCTCCGTCCAAGGATGGGGCCGACAAACCTGGAATTCGGGTGCATGGAATACTTTTGCGCCCGTTGACGCAACAGGTAATGGCCTCACGTCATCTCTAGGTTCTCTAACGCTTACGGGCGATTGTAACATTACGCTTTCTGGTATAGGAGTTACCTCTGCTTTAGGTACTGCTGTTGGTACTGGTGTTGCAGAAGTAATCGCAACAGGTAATGCGATTACATCAACTCTTGGCACTGAAACTGTAACAGGTTCTTGTGTAGCTTCCCCTACTGGTTTAGGAACTACAGCATCACTTGGTGATGAGACTGTCGCTACCTTATTTCAATCAGGTTGGGATAGAGGCGTTGCAGGAGATAGTGGTGTTACTATTGGATGGAGTGATAATCTTTGGAATACGACTCAACAGTCTTATGCTCTTACAGGAGTACAAGGATCAACGGCAACAGGTTCACCAACAGTAAATATTTCTGTCGCTCCGACTATTACAGGCCTTGGTTTAACGTCCTCTGTTAATACTCCAGGCACATCAATCTTTGTTACAGGTGTTAGCTCAACATCATCAATAGGAACATTCTCCATATCAGGAGATTCACAATTAACCATTGTAGCTGCAAGTGAACCAGAGCTTGATGTATCTATAGGAACTGTATCAATTGCAATTGGTAAAACTGCTTTCCCTACAGGTAATCAATTAACAGGTAGTCTTGGAACAGAAACTGTTACTGGGGATTGTAATATAACTGCTACGGGCGTTTCTATGACTGGTAGTCTCGGTGCAGAAACTGTTTCAGGGTCTGCTCCTGTAACTGTATCGGGTAATCTTTTGAACTCTGGTGTTAACAATGTAACACCAACTGCTGGAGCAAATGTGTCCCCTACTGGACTAGGAATGACTCTTTCTTTGGGAGACGAAACTCAAGAAACTAGCTATGAAGCACCTAGCGTTGCCTTAACATCTAGCATAGGAGTATTAAATATTCGCACAGATGTTAGCTTTACACCGACTGGAGTTTCTGCTACAATAAGCACAGGTAATCTACAAGGAACCTTTTGGTCAGTTGTGGATGATTCTAACTCGGATATAAGTTGGACAGAAGTTCACCAAGCCGCATAAAAGTTTTGACAAACTTTAAAATAATAACTAAAACTTTATTAGGAGATTAAATGAGTTCAACTTATTCAACTGGCTTACGAATAGAGCTACAAACATCAGGAGAGAATTCGGGTACTTGGGGTACTATTACGAATAATAACTTTTCTCAAGTTTTTGAATATTCTATTGCTGGTGTTTATTCTAAAGCAATTACTACAGGGACTTCAACAACGCTAACAAACGGCGATGGTCCACAATCTCAAGCAAACAACGAAGCAAGACAAAACCAATTAATTTTTACAGGAACAGTTTCTACAGCTCATACAGTGCAGTTTCCAGCTACACAAAAAACTTATGGAATTTATAACAACATTTCTGGTGGCGCTGATATATCTGCTAGACTAGGTGCTACAGGAAACACTGTTACTATTACAAATGGTAAATACAGATTAGTATCTACAGACGGTACAAACTGGTATGATATATTTACTTTAGCTGGTTTAGGTGAAGCTTGGATTGAAAAGTCTGGTGCGTACACTGCGTCTTCTGGTGATAACATTTTTGTTGATACATCTGGTGGTGCAGTAACAATAACTTTACCTGCCTCTCCATCTATAGGTGCTCAAGTAAAGATTATTGATTCACATGGCACATCAGCTACAAACAATATTACTGTTGGAAGAAACAGTCAAAAGATTCAAGGATCTGCAGCAGATTTAACAATTTCAACTAACCGAGCTGGCATAGCGTTGGTGTTCTATGATAGTGACAATGGTTGGTTATTAAAGTATAACGATTAATTATGGCTAACTTACAAGATATAGTAAACAGAAGTGAAGTAGGAGCAATCAAACCTTGGACTAAAACTACGGCTCCAGCAGGTTACTTATTATGTAATGGTGCTGCCGTTTCAAGATCAACATATGCAGATTTATTTGCTGTAGTTTCTACAACATATGGTGCAGGTGATGGATCAACAACTTTTAACGTTCCTCAACTGCAAGGTAAAGTACCACAAGGGTATGATGGTAATACATATAACTTAGCTGGTACTGGCGGTGCAAATACAGTTACAGTTGCTCTAACAAATAACCAAGCTGCTTCAAGTACAAGCACTCAGGCGGTAACAGTTACAGGTTCTATTAGTAATACATCGATAACTACTGCTCAGATGCCTTCGCATCAGCATCAAGGTAAATTTCAAGGGAATGTACATGATGGATTCGCTCCATCATCAACGTATCAGCCCTCTGGAGCAGTAGGTATGTCCTCAAGAACACAAAGATATGCAAACACAGGCTGGATGCAAAATGAAGGTTCAGGCACTGGTCACAATCATTCTCATACGTTATCTGGGACATTAACTGGTAACGTTACAACAAATTTAACTGGTTCTGTTACAGCGGCAGGGACAAACGCTTTTCAACCTTTTGTAGTGGTAAACTATATTATTAAACATTAATGGAGAAGGCATGCAAAAAATTGTGTTAATTAAATCTATAAATACTTATATGATTGTAGAAGACAATGGTGGAAAAACTACTTTTCCTGCTGATACACCTAGTGATAATCCTATTATGCAAAAAATTAAAGAATGGACGGATGCAGGAAATAGTATTGAAGAACAGGAGAATGAATAATGGCAACACAAATAGTAATAATGAACAATGATTCAATTAATGTAGACAATGGTTTTCTTATTCCTTGGGAAATTAAAGGAGATGCTATGCCAGCTATTCCTGATACAATTCATTGTGTTATATGGAATAATTTACCTGGTCAAAATGAAATTCAAAACAAAGATCCTTCTACTGGTAATATGACTGGAAATACAAGTCTTACTGCAACCTCTGATGCTGTTGGTTCTACAACTGTTCAAGCATTATTAGATTGGGCTCAAGTAAGAATGGACCAATGCAAAGCAGCGCAAGAAAAACATCAGGATGATTTAGCAGCAGAAAAAATAGGTTATGATGTTATTTGGCAAGACTACTTATAACTTTTTTTATTCCAAAACATATTTTTATATCTATCAACCCATTTACTATTCAACATTGTAAGTGTTTTGTTGTGTAGTTTTTCTATATAAAAACCAGACCATGATTTCCAAGATTCTCTTTTAAAAGGGACAACCTGTACCATAGGCTCACCTTTTTTAATTAAAAATTGTTCATCTCTTTTCTTTAAAATAAAAGGAAAATTAATTAAACTTATATAGCTGTCTGTATCTACAACACCTTCAATTATTTTCCATCTTTCTTCTATTCTATTCATAGGATGAATAAACAAACAGCTATAGCCTGGAGGAGTTTTAATTAACCATTTGTTATGAAATTTACCCGCATTTTCACCTGTGGTTTTATGCCATTCTTTTGGTAGTTGTGCTTTACCGTGAAAACCAAAATCTTCTTGGTTTCTACTAGCAGGAGTAACACTAAAATCTTTTTCTATAGGATCTACAACATAATCTTGATCAAAAGGTATAATATAACCCATCGTCATTGAATCTAAAAAAGGCATACATGTTTTTATTGTAGGTTCGTGTAAATTTTTTTTATTGTGTCTTTCTAACTTTTTGTATTCATTAGGAATAAATCTAGTGGCTGCTTTTGGATGAGGCCATACGTCAAGCATACCTTTGTTTGTTGCACAAAATGTAATTTTTTTATTAAACATTATAAATCTCCTAAATATATATTTTTTAATTTTCTAATAGTATCATCGTTTTTTAACTTATGCCAAAAGTGTTTTACAGCGCCATATGATACACCAGCGTCTGTTGACATCGGTTCAAAATAAAAATTAATATCTAAATACTTTTTGACCAGTCTATAATTATTTACACAATTCATTGCATACCCTCCTGTTAAAATAAAGTTTCTTGTATTTGTTTTTTTAAGAACAGATTCAATAAGATAATCAACTCTCTTTTGAGTATCTCTTTGTGCAGCAAAAGCTACATCTTCTTTTTTAAATTGTGTTTTATTCTTAAATAAAAATTCAGGATAAATAGAATTGGAAGACATATTATCACCTAAATAAAAAGCAGGTAATTTAGAGTCTTTTCCAAACGCAGATAAACCCATTACTTTACCGCCATCTAAATAATAAAAACCACAATGTTCAGAAGCTATTTGAAAAACTAATCCTACTGTTTGATTTTGAATAGGAACATCTGGTCTTTCTATATATCTATTTGATAATATTGTTTTAAAATTAGAAGGATAAGAGGCTTCAAAAACTGTTTCAGCTTCACAATTATAATATCCTGATTCTATTTCATCTAAACTATTTTTATCCGCTCCTAATGCGTCAAGAACAATAACAACAGCGTTTTTAAAACCAGAATTATAGAAGGCACAGGAAGCGTGACACAGGTGATGTTTATGTACATACTCTATAATAACTTCTTTTACTTTAAAAAATTTGTAAAGAAATAATTTTAAATTATTTACCAGCTCATTATTTTTTCTCCACTGAAGATAAAATCCCGTTGTTAATCCTGAAACAATAAAATAATCTATTTCATCAGTATATTCTTTTAAAGCATTAAAAACATGAAAAGGATATTCATCATATTTTACTCTTGATATTCTTTCTTCTTCTAAGAAAAATTTTATTTCACCATCCTCAAGTAAAGTAACAGAACAATTATGTGACCAATTAACTGACGCTATTTTCACTAGCAATATTATTAATAAAATTAAATGACATTGATCTTCTTATTTTACCTTTTATTTTAGTTTTAAATGGCATAACGCAGTGTTGATGTCTAGCTTCAAAAATATAAAAATCTCCTAATTTTGGTTTCATCCAAACAGTCCCAACACCATTAGGTTCAACAAAACCTAATTGACCATCTTTAAATTTATGTTCTTGTACCTCGTCATTTTTAAACTCTGGTACTTTTAAAAATAAAACTGTCGACCATCCACTTAAATCATGATGTGTATGAGGAGGATTATATTCTCCTTCTTTCATATCGTTTATCCAACAACTTATAATATCTAAGTTTCTTGATCCAGTATTAAAATTGTAATTATATAAACTAACCTTTTCACATGTTTCAACATAATCCAACATACACTTTGTAATATTTTTAAATACTTTTGTTGATTGTAATAACTGTGTAAACTCTAATTCTGATTCTAAACGTCCAGCTAACCTATGACCAAAAGAATTTAATTTTTCTTTCGCTGTTTCGTATTTCGTATTTAAATCTGCAACTTCATCAAGAGGTAAATTATAACATTTTACCATTCTCCCGAACATTGTTGTTTGTGCTTCCATTCTTTTTTTGTCTCTTTCATAACATAAATTATGTGTCAAGAAAACAATTTATAAAAGATTACTTGATATATTTCGTACACATGTTTAAATTAGATCTCACCCAAAAATTATAAATCAAGGAGATATTATGGAAAATCAAGAAGTATTGAAGGCTATAGCTACCCTTGCTGATAAGGTGAGTCGTACCCACGAACGTTTATTAGCAGTGGAAAGAGACAATGAAAGACTACAAAAAGAATTATTACAACACAAAAAAATTTCTCACATACATACAATTCAAGGTAAGCCACATAACTCCGATGCGACTGTTATGGTAACAGGTTTAGATTCTGATTTAGAATGTGAAGCTTGTAGCGCTTAAAATTTTTTTAAGATTTTCAACTATAATCTCAACATTATCAAATGGATGCATGAAATTACTTATTAAGTTTACTTGCTCATTATAACCAAAACGTGAACAAGCATGTTCATGTGTCCATAAAACAACACCTTTTTTAAAGTAAAATTCATTTGATGCAAAATGTGGAATAACTGTATCTATTGATACAAAACTTGCTGATTGAGCAACTGTTAAATATAAATCAAAAGGATTTGATATATCTAACAGGCTTAGATCTATAAAATTATATTTAGGAAAAGCTTTTTTTAAGTTATTAATTATAAAATTACTTTGTTGTCTATTAAATACTTTAGTTTCTCCAAAAGTAAAATTTTCTGCACCTTTTTGTGCTAAAGAGTAAATAATATAAGGTTTGTCAGAAAGAGAGTGATGATGAAGAAGATCTTTGTTAAATTTAAAATAAGGTAATTTTGTTCTATCTACACCTAAAGAATCACAATAACTTTCTACCAAAGTAGCTTTTCCTTTTAAATGAGATTCTACACACCAATTAATTACTTTAATTTTATCAAATTTATTAAATATTTCATGAGAATTATTTATTCCGTTTTCATTTATGCCTCCTATATCATTAGCTTTAGTAACAATAGCGCAATCAGTGTAAGGCTGTTCACAAAAAAACTGAGGTATACGAGAAGCTATGTAATATCTTTTATTAGTTTTTTCATACAATTTTTTTAATGCACCTGTTGCACAAAATGTATCGCCAAGACCCGCAGGATAAACGTAAATTAAATTTTTATTCAAGATCAAAAGAAAAACATATTGAATAGCGCATAGATGAATTACCTGCCCAAAGTAAAGGTGCGTGATAATTATCATTTGTAAACAATATTGCTCTATTTGGTTGAAAGCCAATATGTGTATTTAAAACCAGATTGCCTTTGCCATCAGGTTTATAAAAACCTGTACCGTTGTTCATTGTTTCGTTTCCCATTAAATATATTAAAACTTGATATTTTCCTCCTCTATCTACATGTGGTGCAAATTGTTTTTGCGGACTTATTATTGTACAATAAATACCACGTATTGCTTTAGGACGTGTAAAAAAAAATTTTGGTTTAAGTGAATTATAACATGCTTTTGCAGCGTAAGATCCTGATGGAATTTCATCTTGAAACCAGTAAGCGCCACCATCTGTTTCTGAAGCTTCTTCAACACCTTTTCTATGTTCAATAGGAGGAGGTGTAAAATCAATCTGCAGTACGTTCTGACAAATTAAATTATATTCTTTCTGTGGAAAGTAGTTTTCTACTACAAATATTTTTGACACTTTATTCTGGAGTTACACCTAACATATCAGCTAAAGAAGGGGCGAATACTTTTACGTCTCTTCTAATTTTTTCAGCAGTTGTAGATGTTCCTGGATTATCAATATCAGCTTGAGCTTCTTCTTCTGAATTATATTCAGCACCAGTATCGATATTAATTATAGTTGTTTCAGTTTTCACTTTATAGTGAGGAATCTTTCTTCCATCTTCTGTTGTAATGTGTCCTAGTAACTCAGCAGGTTCAACTATCGGCATCTTCGTTTCTCCAATTTATGTTAAAACTAATAATAACTCTATCATCATTAGAACTATTTGTTTGTACTTCATGTTGTAACCATGACGGAAAAAAAATCAAGGAATTTTCAACAGGTTCCCATTGTACGCTGTGTGCGAGGTGTATAGACGCTTTATTTGTTTTCGGCGGTGATAGCACCTCTGATTGTGGTTTAGGCTCTAGAAACACAATATTGCCACACTTTTTAGGAGCTTTAAGATAAAAGACCCCAGATAAGTAATTATATGGGTGTGTATGTACATTGTTCCGTGATCCAGGTGGGTTTATCATACCCCACATACCCGTCATCTCAGGATTGTAATTATCTTGTACGTCCATATGATTAAAACAATCTTTTGCATATTTAAGAATATCGCCAACTAAAGGTTTAAATTTTTTAATATTATATATTTCATCATGACTATGCCAACCACCGACATTAGACCGCGGCATACCTTTCTCATCCTCCTCTCGTAGTTGATAGATGCTATCAATAAGATGTTTGTGGCCTTCAAGTTGTAGTGAAAATACGGGAGTAATAAATAGAGAATGTAAGTTAATCAGAGTTGCCCTTTCGTGACCTCCATAAAACTTGCTATAATGTGCACCTGATTGGCAGCATTAGCTTGAACTTTAAGAACATCACTTTCTTGCAGAACTAAAGGTTGAGTTAATAATTCTGTTGTTGTGTTTGTAGCAACACTCTTTGCTTTAAATACTTCAAAAGTTGCAACACCTCGGACAACTTCAACATCAACTAAAGTTGTGTTACCAGAGTCATTGCAAACTAAAAGAGATTTTACTACATCCGTAGTAGGCGGAACAGGTGGCGTTGCACCCGCATCAGCCGTAGGAACTGTTATAATAGTTGTTAAATCTGTTGTGGTAACATCTACCATTGCGCTTTTAAAAGTATTAGCCAAGGAAAAAAGCCTCCGACTGTGATTGTTCTTTTAAATCTTGTTGGTAGTTTGTATTAAGTAAAAGAATAATTTGATCTAATAACTGCACCATTTGATCAAACTGATTAGCATCATATTCTGGTGTGGCATTAGGTAATCGTGTAATTGTTATTTTAGCCATACATTCCTCCGTAAGGCGGGAAAAAAGAACCAATACCAAAATTATCAAAATCACCGTAGTTTGATGATTGATTCATGTTAAAGTTTTGTCCAAAATTACCACCTAAACTTGCTATACCTTGTTCTATATTTTTTAACGTTCCAAGAATATCATCTTGATTAGGACCCATAAGCTGTTGGCCAACTCTGTTGTAAGGGTTAGAAGGCACAGGTATCTCCATAAAGTTATTTCCAGTAACGTCTTGTCCTACTCCAGGTGTGAATTGTCCAGATTCAATTAATTGTTCTGGGGTATCTACTTGTGCTAGACCTTCTTGACTCATTAAGTTTTGTTCAGGAAATTGTAATAAATCACCTTTACCAATTGACTCTAAATACTTTTTTAAATTACTTGCTCCTGAGCTTGACCCTCTCATCTCTTTACCTTGAAATGTATAAGGTATTGAATCCGCTGTTTGTATATTTGAATAAAAATCAGAATCATAATAACCTTGCATCAAAGGGTCATCTGATTTTAATTTAAAAGGATCGTCTATAATGCCTGGTAAAGGTGTTTGTTCAGATACGGGTGTACTAGGAGGTGTTACATTAAACATACCACCTTTCGGTACAGTTCCAGCACCAGGGTTAGGAATTGTGTTACCTAAACCACCCCCTAAAGGATTTTGATATAAAGGTTTATCAATCATCGTCTACCATCTGGTCTAAGTTGTAGCTTTGTAGATCCAAGTCTCCAAGCTGTGTCATTAACTGTGTTAGTTTCATATTTAATTTTTACCGCTCTACCTCTACCTCTTACATCAATTTTCTCTGTGGTACTAGAAATAGTGCCTGTTGTCGTTACATTAGCTGCGGATTGTGGATACTGTTCTAAGGTTAAGGTTGCTGTCATATTATTGGTAAGATTATCAAAGTCTGGAACTAATCTACTAACTGACATGAGCTGATCGCCATCAGCGATCTCAACAGATCCAGTTGTTAAGAAAGCAGAGATAGCTGTGCCATCTGCTTGATTATTACCCGACTCGTGTTCGTAAATATAAGAAGCCCCTGCCGTTAAACCTAATATAGTCGATACATTTGCTGTTACGGAAGCATCGTATTCTGTGGCAATGGGATTTTCAAATACATAAGCACCGAGCCAAGTTGTTCTTCCAATATTAACAGTATACCAAGTGTTTTCTAAATAATTATAAGCAACTCCTCTGTCTATTGCCGTAGCATTTGCTGAAGGGTAGTACCAAATAATTTCATTAAAAGCTGTGTTAATACCACAAGCAATATCATTTCTGTTTGTGTAACTAAGATCATCAAACACATAATCCTGTACAGAGCATGGCATTTTTTTGACAACACCATCATACATGTAAAAAGAATTATCAGACATCCAGTACGCTCTACCATTTATTTCTACTGCTGCATGTTGTGCTATTAATCCACAGTTAGCGCCAAGTTGTCTCAAACCAAAAGTAAAAGGTGTACCAACAAATTGAATACCATGCAAAGATGTATCTGTCCAAACAAGTATTTGACCTGATGATTTGACAGCACCTACTATTCTAGAACCATCTGATATACGCAGTGAACCAGCTTCATTTGTTGCTACTGGTGTATAATCAGTTGCGTCTTCTCTATCAGAAAAACGAAATAATAAATCATCTTGTGTCGCTGTATCACCTATTGTTGTTTCTGTACCAAAAATCATTAAGTGTCTTGTATCAGTAGATACCAAACTAAATCTAGATGCAGTAGGAGCATTAGATAAAGCTGTTGCTCTTGCGTCTATTGAACCAGAAAGATCTTTTATATACGTGCTAGCATTTAAGACTGTAGCAATTAAATCTTCACCAAAATTGTCTAAGGACCAACTTCTTGCTGCAATTGTAATTTCTGAAGAGGTGCTTGGTTCATTCCATTTACCCGCACTCCAAGTATCTGTACCCCAACCATATCCATATGTTGAAGCCGTTGGTCCAACATTAATTTGATAATTAGCATTACCTGATCCACCTCCACCAGAAGTAGATCCAGAAGCCGTACTTGTATGTGTAACTGTATATGTATTAGCGTCAACACGTGTTGTAACTTCAAACTCGTTATTCATATCTAAACCATCTATTGCAGAGAAAGAATCAAAAGTGACAAAGTCTCCTTCAATAGCGCCGTGGTCTGCGTCAGTTACTGAAACTGTCGTTGTACCATTTGTTGTAAAAGGATTTGTTAAAGCTGCTGTTTCTCTAATGGGTGTAATGTCATAAAGAGCACTACCTGAATATAAATATAGTTTTCTATCAGTACCTAAAGCAAGATATCTAGTTCCGTCTAAACCAATCCAGCTATGCGTATCACGAACCACGCCCACAATAGTTTTATTTGGATCTGGTAAATAAGACCAACCATTCCATCTTTCAGGCTTTCCGTAGTGAAAACGCACAAGATTTGAGTCAACATATTTACGTTGATCCCCTGCTGCGTAAGCGGTATCTTGTTTATCAATACCTGGTTGGAATTTTAAATCGACTAATTTCATAACTTGACCCAGTATTGTATACTAAATCTTTGTTGAGGAAAAGGTACATCTTTACCGTCTTTTGACTTAATTTCAGTTATTGCATGATCAATATAACTAGGAAAAACAACCATAAAATTATCTTGATTGGGTATGGTTATAATTTTACCATCATCCATAAAAAGCATATCCCCTCCTGACAGATTGTTACCTTGGTTTAAAATTAAATTAAAAGTAAATATTTCTGTATCTTTATGCCAATTATAATACCCACCATTATTATATGCTACAACGTGTATGTTGTGTGTTTTAGGTTTTTTTAACAAGCTAAAAACATCTTTATTTTGTTCTACAAACCTATTTATGCCCTGTTGATAAAACCACTTATCTAAATTTAAAATCATAGTGTTGTTGGGTTTTGATTCGCCCCAATTAATCCAATAGTCAAAGCCACCACAATGACTTCCAAAAAATGGATCAAGTTCTTCTTTCGTTTCTGGGTGGTGCCAACGAGAAATTTTAAAATTACTTCTATTGTTAGAAAGCTCTATTCTTAGATCTTGAAGAACTAAAGGAGGTAAAAATTTTTCGCACCCAATAATATTTGAAGAGTAGTATTTATATTTCATTTTTTTTCTGTAACAAATTGCGTTGCTACGTTGCCTTTGAATGAGTAACTACCCATGTGTGTTAGGCCACTAATAATATCAGCATATATTTTACCACCTATTTTTTGCCACAAACGACAAAAAGCATAGTCTTCCGATAAATATCTTTTTGTATCTGGCTCTATCATTGTGTCAAAAAATGCATAGTTCCAATCAGATGTGTCGTGATATCCAAATGTTTTATCATGAGGATCTCCTAAATGTTGATCTGATTTAAATCTAAGATGAGGATATGCCAACGCCATTTTTTTAAAAACGTTTCTTTTAATTAGCATAAATCCTGTGGCACCATCTAAAACTTCAATAAATCCTTTTTTTACTATTACTTTTTTAGGATCTTTAACGTTTAAATTGTATTGCAAAGATGCTGCGTGTAATTCATCTTCTTTAATTTTTGGATTTTCTTTTACTTTTTTTATTGTCTTGGTCCAATCAATCACTTTTCGTGGGTACACTCCCGTTACCACATCTTCATCTAAATCTAACATACGAAATATTGATTCAGGGTTAAAAGCTATATCAGCATCAATAAACAAAAGATGTGTATATTGTTCGTCGTCCATAAATAATTGCACCAATGTATTACGAGCTCTTGTTACTAAAGACTCATTGCCGATCGTGCCAAATTGTAATTCTATTTTTTTGGTAGCTGCTAAAGCTGTAAGTTGTAAACAGCTTTTAAAATAATCTGCGGTAATCATATTACCATAACAAGGTGTGCCTATAAATATTTTTGTCATTCAAAAAATCCTATCGATATAACTGCTCTTGGCGTATTAGAAAAAGATCTATGTCTTATTCCCCTGGGTATATATAACAAGTCACCTTTTTTAATTTGATAATCTATACCGTCAGGTATTATTCTGTAAGTAGTTTTGCCATGAGAACCTAAAAGAAAAACATCTTCTTCATCAACATGAGAAACACCAGTATTAGCTATTAAAGAAAAAAATATATCAACACCATTTTCTACATGATATTTATAATTAAATGTTTTTTCTAAAAAATCTTTTACAACTGCAACATTTTGATCATACTGATTAACATATTTTATTTGTAAAACTTGTCCAAAAAAATTTTCATGTTTGGTTAAACACAAAACATTCATGCTGTAGTTATCTATAAAATCTGTAAGTTTATTCATGTCATATAATTCATCAACACTAAAACCTTTTACAAAAGTTATCTGTCTATTTTTTATGCTTTCAATATTTTTACTGTTAAGAATCATTATCTATTACAAAGTTAAATGCTAAAGATATTCTTTCTTTAGCAGAATCAACAACACGATGATAGGTAGATCCATCAAATAAAAGAATATCTCCTTTTTCTGGTGTTATTTGTTTTGTTGTGTTTTCTGGAAATATAGCGAATTCTATATTTGAGTTATGTTCTGATATGTACAAAACTCCAGAATAGCAATTATTATTGTGATTGTGAAATTCTTGATAACCATATTTTTCCATAACATTTATCCAAGAATTAATAATCATAAATGGCATACTCTTACCAAAATTATTTTTTAATAAATTATCAATTTCTTTTTCAATAGCTTCTCTAATGTACTTAAATTCATTTTCAAAAAGAATATTTATTTGTGTAGATGTATTTATGTTACAATCCCATTTTCTTTTTTGAAAGATATCTTTATGTTGTTTAACATAAATATAAACTATTTCTGTTAAATGTTTTTCAATTGATGTTTTATAAATACTAACTTTTTTTAATATTATTTCTTTCATATTAATTCCTTTTTATTTCTTATTTCATTTTTTTCAGGCAACCAAAGACAATCTATAGCGGTATTTAAAAAAGTTTTTTCTGCATGTTCTAATGTATTTACCAAAGGTTCTCCTGCCATGTTAAATGAAGTATTTAGCAAACAAGGTATTCCTGTTCTTTCGTAAAATTTTTTTATAACATTATAAAAATGATAGTTTTGTTTTTTTGTTATAGTCTGTAATCTACATGTGTTATCTATGTGAAGAACTGCTGGTATCTTATCTATTTTATCTTTTTTACATGGAATAGCATACATCATGAAAGGAGACTCTTTAATATTATCCATATCAAACCATTCATGTGCATGTTCCAATAAAATTGTGCATCCAAATGGCCTAAAATATTCTCTTTTCTTTACCGTGTTTACAATATCTTTTCCGTCTTTTATTCTTGGATCAAATAATATAGATCTATTACCCAAGGCTCTTGCTCCTGCTTCAGCTCTACCTTGAAACAAAGCTATAATTTTTTTATTAAGTATAAGATCTACAATTTGATCGTAATTATTTAATAGCATAATCTACTTTTAAATATTCTATTTTAGTTACCCACCCTTTCGGTATAGCAATAGCGCCACCACCATGATTATCATCTTTATCCGTGCACCATGAACGCATAATAACGACTTTTTCTTTTGTATTAGTAACCATCCACCCTACTTCTTGGCACACGGCCAACGGTGCTTCTAAAATATCTTTAATAGGAAGCCAACCCGTTTCTGTATCACGAGCATCGAGCCACGTCACACGAACCATTGGTACTTTGTTAATATCAATCATTTTTAAAGGTCCTCAATTACTAATTGAAATATTGCAGAGTATCTTCCTGTTTGACTTTTAGAATTCCATAACAATGGACTATGCAAACAATCTTTTGATTTGAATAAAATAGCTCTGTTTTCCTTAAACCCTACATGAACATCTATCTCAAAGCCTTCTTTATTTTTTCTGTAAAAACCTGTTCCAGCATTTATTCCTTCATCACTTCTAATGTAAACAAGAAGCTGATATTCACATTTATTTTTTACATAATCTATGTGAGGTATAGGCTCTTTGGTGTTAACCCACGTCCATGAGTTTAACTTACAACTAATTATTTTTTTGTTAAATTTATTTTCTAACGCTTTTGCAAATATAGAAAAATCTTGTGGAGAAAGAGGTCCACAAGAATACCATATATGATCAACCCCATCAATGTAATTAGTAGCAGGTGCCCATTCCAAAAAAGGAATATTACTATAAATTTCATTAAATTCTTTTTTAGGTAAAAAGTCATCCATAGTAGTTAAATTAATCATAAATTTTCTCTGTAAAAAATATTTAAGGTATATCTCATAGAGCTATCACCAAAACATTGTAAATCATTATGAGGAATTTTATTTCCGTTAAAAAATAAAGCTCTGTTTTCTACAAACCCTATATGTGCAGATAAATCCTGACCATATAAAAAACCTGTTCCATTATTAAATAAAGGTTCTCCCTTTACATAAAGAAGAAAATTAGCAATATTACCTTTAGTATCATCAATATGAAATAAAGGTTTTTGGTTTACATTATTTTGAGAACGTATATTTGCACTAATTGAAACAGGAACTAAATCTCTAGTTGGAAAAAAAAATTCTTTAATAGCCTTTAATAAACTAGGATCAAACTCTGTAAAAAAATATCTAAAACCAAAAACATCTCCATTAGGACTTTTTGCAACGGAATATTTAGTTATTCCTGTTATTGTTTTTTGTAATGATAAAAGTGATTCTGTAGACAAAAAATCATCAACATACATGACAAACTTTGTCTCTTTGTGATGTTGCATTAGTTATCTAAAGGCTGTGGTTCTTCTTTTTTAATCAAATGTAGATTAAAAGATACAGATCTTCTCTCTTCATTTGGTGTTCTAAATGGATATACGCCGTGTGCTAACCAATTTGGAAACAAAAATATATCTCCAACCTTTGGTGACTCTTGATGCTTATGTCCACTGAATGTCGCCGCTTGACCATTGAACCAACATATATCACCTACAGTTGGATAGTGATCTTCTTTTGCATACTCTGCTGGTAGACTTGGCGGTACTCGTAGATAACACACACCAGATAATTGACCCTCATGTATATGAAAAGGATTAAAGTCTCCTGACCATTGGCTCACGGCCCACATAGATTCAATGACCATCTTACCAACAAACTCTGGTTTAATTGTTTCACTTGCTGGTGGTATAGAAATATAATTCTTAACCATCTCACCAATCAGTTGTACCATTGGCAAAAACTCTTCTGTGTTCATCCAGTCTTGAGGATAACGCACTTCTTGTTTAACATTACCTGCTAAGTTACCTGAATGATCAAACTCTTTCGATAATTTTTCATCCGTTAACATTTCTGTTGCTTTTTTATCTAGCATTTCAGTAATAAAGTCAGGCATCTTGCCTCTCATTATTGTTGGACCAAAAGGTCTAATGGTGTCAAACTTTAAGACTTGCTCTTGAGGCTTTTTCTTTTTCGCCATATTAACTCCTTTTTCAATTAGATATTGTAATATAGCAATATTTTGCCTATAAATAAATAGATTATTATCTTCAAGTTTATCCAACTTGCCCCCAATATAGAATATTGTTATAACTTAGGAGATTATGTTTAAAAAATTATTTAAGAAAATCAAAGATGTTGCTGGAGATATTGCCCCTTATGCTGGGCTTATAGCTTCAGGATTTGGTTTAGGTCCTTTATATTCAACTTTAATTGGTGCTGGAGTTCCTTTAATTGCTGGTCAAGATGCGGGTAAAGCTATGGCTGGTGGACTAGGTGGATATTTTGGTGGTAAAACTTTTGGTAGTAAAGGTGCTGGCACATATGTGTCACCTTTAGAAATATTAAAAGGTGGTAAGTCTATGGTGGCGGGCGGACCAAAAGGACAAATGTTAAAAGATGCAAGAGGTTTAGCTTTTGATAGATTAAAAGGTGCAGCTCAATTCTCTGGTTTAGATGATGATAATCCGTTTAAATATGCTCCTGGTGTATTTGGTGGTTTAGGAATTGCTAGTGGTCTTGGTTTATTTGGTGATGAAGAAGCTCCACAAAATAGAGGATCAAACTTTGTTTACGATCCAAGTCAAAACACTTTGGATGATATTCAATCAGGATTTTTTCAACAAGCTAAAGACTTTGATTACTTACCTAATGTCCCCGGTGGCATTGAAGATTATTTAAGAAAGATTGGTTTACTAGCTAATGGAGGTAGATCATTTGAAGATGGAGCTGGCACTTACAATGATATGTTAGGTAGAAACATGACTGAAGAAGAAATGACAAAATATTCTGCTCCTCCGCCTAATCCTAATAATCCTGAAGATTTAGAATTAATATTAAGTAACATGGTATTTCGTAGATTAAACGATCCTAATAGATTTGATGATCAAAGATCAAGATACGGGGACAATGATGAAATGTTACGTATGTATAGATTTACTTTGGATCCAGATGAGTCAAAAGCAATAGCTATGGAACTTGCGAAAAAAACTGGTGTAACAAGTGATAGCCCTGAGTTTGAAAAATACAGAAATATTATTTATGATCGATCACTTATGATTGGTGGTAAACAAGATAAAGAAAGAAGAAAACTATTTGGTTTATTTGCCGAAGGAGGCGTTGCATCAATGATGGATCCTAATTTAGTAGGTGGGGATAGAATAAATCCCACTGGCGGAAGAATAGTTGGTATGGGTGCTGGTAGAGAAGATTTATTAGAAGGTGAAATTGTTGATCCAAACTCTGGTCAAACGCAAGAGATAAGAGTAAGTAATAATGAACACGTAATACCTGAGTATGCTTTATTTGCAATGGGTGGAGGCGATACAGAAAAAGGTCAACAGATAATGGATAATTTAAGAGAAAAAACAAAGCCTATGGCTGAACAAATGGGTTATGATTTTCAAGGGGCTGAAGATGGCTCAATGAATTATGCTCCAATTATGGCACAAGATGGCACACAAACTCGCGGACCTAATATGGATATGAAAAAAATGATACAAAAGCTTATGGCTCAAGGTAAATCAATTGAAGAGATTATGGCAATTATTCAAAGACTGAACACAGGTAGTCAAACAAAACAACAGCAAATGCCAATGATGGCTGCTGATGGTACGGAGACAAATGGTTTAGAAAGAATGAGTAGAAACATGCAAGACGGATCGATGACCGCGGACCCTATGATGACCGCAGGTTTAGGTTCGGTAGTAAAAGGTCTTGAAGATGCACAACAAATGAGTAGGATGATAAGATAATGGCTGAGACACAAACAATTACTTACGGCAAACCCGCCTATATTGAAAAAGCACAACAAGATTTATTAACAGCTTTAAATCAATATATTACGGACATTCCAAGTCTTCCTGAAAAACAAGCGACTGGATTATCTGACACACAGAAGTTTGCTATTGAACAATTAAAAACTGGTCTTGGACAATATGACCCTACCTTAACAGCAGCTCAAGATGCTTTTACCTCAGGTATCACTACGGCTGGGGCTTCTCTCCCTGATTTCTTAACACAAGGTCAACAGTATTTAAGTGACGCGGCAAGCGCACAGTTTGATCCTTCTAGTGCTGGTCAATACATGAATGAATATCAAAAATATGTCATTGATGAAATTAACAAACAAGCAGATTTAGCAAAGAAACAAGCAACTGATGCAGCTCAAAAAGCTGGTGCTTTTGGTGGAGATAGAGAAGCTGTGGCATTGGGCCAGATAGAAGATGCACGTTTAGGTCAAGTAGGTAAAGCCTCACAAACAGCGATTGATAAAGCTCTACAATTAGCGCTTGGTTCTTTTGGTCAAGAACAAAAATCAAAACAAGTAGCTGGTCAACTTGCTCCTTATTATACAAGTGCAAGTTCAAAAGCACAAACGGATCAAATAAAAAGTTTACTTTCAGGTGCTCAAGTTGGGGGCGGTTTAGCAAGTTTAGAAAACAAGCTTGGCTTACAAGATATTTCTGCTCTACTAGGTGCAGGTAGTTTAGAGCAAGCTGCTATAAAAGAAGCTGGAGATACCGAATATCAAAATATTCTTGCAGCACAAAACAGGCCTTTACAACTATACGGAGCTTACTCCGATGCTATAAGTGGATTACCAAGTAATCAAGGATATCAAATACAAGAAACTTATGGTTCAACGTCTTCGCCTTTTCAAGATATATTAGGCGCTGGAGCTGCTATTCTAGGTGGATCAGGCATTTTTAGTAGAGATGGTGGATCAATGAACAAGGGAATAATGGCTTTAAAACATGGCTGATGTAAATCAAAATTCAGATCTTTTTAACTTTGACTTTAGTGAAGCAATTCCTAATCTTCAAAAAAATTTAGGTGAGTTCGGTGAAGATGTTAAATCTATTGGTGGATTTTTAAAAGCTGTAAATGATTTTAATCCAGCAGAAAGAGCAAATTACATAAACGATAACTATCAAGCTTTTGATTTAAATCAACTTAACGAAGCTGTAAAAGAAATGAATTCAGGCGTATTACAAATCAATTCTAATCATGATGAAATAGTAAGAAAATTACAGGCAAGAATTGCAAATCTTACAAGCAATAACATAGTTCCAGGTGCAAACACTAGTAATGACACAGTAAGTAATAACACACCTGACTCAATAGTCAGCCCTACCTTAGCTTCAACGGCAAGTCAATTTGCACCGATAATTACTGATTCTACACAATATGATTTATCAACAGAGAAACAAAAAAAGAAATATGAGGAAGTAAGTAACACTCCTGATGTTGATGAAGAAGCTTTTAATGAATTTATTTCTGGTAAATTTAAGGGAAACCAAGGAACTAAAGATGTAAGAACTGAAGTACAATTAAAATCAGCTTTTAATCAATTACGAAATGATGAAGCTGAAAGAAGTTTTCAATTTCTTAAAAGTCAAGAAGGTAAAATGACTGATGAAGAAAAGAAAAACAGAGTTGCAAGTTTAACGGAAGAGTTAAAAGAGTCAATTGGTTATGATGAAAAATTAGATAAAAATATGTTGTTATTTAAATTTGGCGTTGATTTACTTAATGCTAGATCAAACAAAACTAAACCTTTACCTAAATTTCTTGATGCTGTGGCTCAAGCATTAGCTCCTACTTCAGAGTATATTATGCAACAAAAAGCACAGAAACAAAATGATTTAAAAGAAATTGGTTTAACAGCCTTTAGTTTAGTTAAAGAAGAAGATGATGCAGCGCAAAGAAGATTTGAAGAAGATCCTCGTTTTGCTTCTGCTGTTATGGCAATTGATTATGATGACGCGGGCAATAGATCTGGACAAACTTCATTTTTTAAACCTATTATGACACCTGCTGAAGCTACTTTTTATTCTAATTTTAAATATCCTGAAACAATTGGAGGACAACCTGTACCAGCAGAATTAGTAGGTAAACAAATGTTTACAATTACACAAACTCCTGGAGCAACAGATCAAATATATACAAGTGGTTTAGTGGGTAAAGATTTAAAAGCGTTAGGTAAACACGCTGAAACTTTACGATTTCTTAAACAAGGGTTAGATAACACACAACTTGTTTTAGGTATTGGTGATAAATATGCACAGCAAGGTAAATCAGTTTACGGGCCGTCATATAACGTAAGAATATTTTCAAAAACTTTATCAGAAATTTTAGATGAGGGCTCAAATACTTTTGCAGAATTTTTTGGTCAAGGGGATAAAGCTAAAGCAATAAAAGAAAAGATTGCTGGAAAAGATAACCTTTCTCAACAACAAATAATTTTAAACGAGCTTGGTGTTGATATGGATTATAATGAATTAGTGTCAACAGCCAATGATCAAAAAAATGCTATCATTGATGAGATATATCAAAGTGGTTTAAGTAACGAGGAAAAAGAAGCGGAGGCAGCAAAAGTTGCTCAGTATTATGGCCAGTTTCAACAAGATTTAAGAGGCGATCCTGATTTAGACATTGTTAAAATTTTAGAAACAACACAAACATTTGCCTTTGCAAGATATTTGCAAGGATCAAACAGACTACTTAAAGACGTTATTCAACAAGCAAATAGTATTGTTCGTTTAGGTGGGTTTACAAACTCTAATGAAAAAACAATGAACAGATACAAACAGTTTCTTGATTACTTTTCTAGAGAATACAATGAAGAATTACAATATGTTTTAAATGGTGAAGAATATGAACAACATAAGATTAGAATAGCACCTGATGGTTTATCTTTCACTGGTGGTTGGAACCCTTTAACAACTGATACGGGTTCACCTACTTCATCATCTCAAACATCAAATTATTTTAATAATCAAAAGATTGACAGGTTAGAAGGACTTGTACCCCCTGAATTATTGGATCAATTAAGGTAATAACATGCTGACAATACAAGAGTTATCAGAGATAAGAGAACAAGCAGTTAAACAACAATCTGCTCCTCAAATGCAAGATGGCGATGATACGTTTCTTTCAAAAGATTCTAAGCTACCAAAATTTTTAGGATTTACACAAGCTGCTGAAAGTGCAACAGGTACAACTAGATATGATCCAAACAGACATAAAATGCCGTTTGATGAATTTAGAAATGGCATGGCCGATATTATTAGAAATGGTTTAGCTCAAGGTAAAACTCAAGGCGAAATAATGGAAGCCACAGATCAATTTCAAAGTTTAGTTGGTTACACTGATGCTGAAATGAATCCAAGATTAATAAGTGGTAAAGAAATTACTTCAGATCAATACAACACAGCAATGGTAAATCCTTTTCCCGCATTGAAACTTATACTTGGTTTAGGGGGAAGTGTTGGCGGAACAGTAGGCGGTGCTGTCACTGGAGCAAGAATAGGAATGTTTGGTGGTCCAGCAGGTGCTGTAGCTGGTTCAGTTATAGGTGGAACATTAGGCTATCTATCTGGATTAGTTGGTTACGAAAAAATGTTAGACAATTTAAATAGTAAGGGCATGCTTTACACGCCCACATACAATGAGATTGGCGAGTTTTTAGGTTACAATCAAGGTATTGATAGGCCTTCTCAAGAAGAATTTAAAAGTTATTTAGCAAAAGAAGCTGCTGTTGATTTAGCATTTGGTACAGCATTTGGGTTCTTTAGACCTGCTGTAAATGGACTTAGGCCAATTGGTAGAAAATTATTAGGTGTAGGAAAACAAGAAACAGCATACGCAAGGCAAGTAGAGGAAGCTACGGGTATAGTTCCTTCTATTTCAGATGTATCTAAATTTGAAATTATGAGAATAATTCCAAACGCACTTGGTAGAATTCCTTTCTTTGGTGGAGGTGTTAAAAGAGCATTTGGTGAAACACAAAAAAGATTTATGGATTCAGCACAAAATGTTTTTTACAATGGTCCATCATTTAATTTAGCTGAACTTGGTCATGATTTATCTAAAGTTAGAGATAGTATTTCTAAAAAAATAATTCAAAATGTTTCAGGAAAGTACGATACATTTTTTGATACAATAGGTAATAAAACTGTTTTAGATATAAGTGACACAATTAATATTGCAAAAGCACAACTTAAAAGAATAGACGAAATTTCTGCTTTAAATCCAGCAGTAACAAGAACACCAATGTATGAGCAGTTACAAAGACTCGCTCAATCCCCTCAACAAATGATTAATGGTGAGACATGGAAAGAAACAAGAACAGCAGTTAATGATTTAATTTATCAGTACGGAGCAAAAGGCACAGCACAAACAGGTAACGTTGCTCTTCGTGATTCCTTATATGAAGTATCAAAAGGATTAGAAAAATCACTCGGTAAGTATGCAGATGGTTCTGACATAGGGCCTCAACTTAAAACTTTATTAAAAGACGCAGATCAAGCTTATTCTGATATGGTAGTATTATTTGGTTCTCCAACGGCTAAATCTTTAGGAGCAGATTCTAAATTTGCTTTTCAAGCTTTATTGAAAGCACCTGGAAGTATTGAATCAGATAGATTATTTAATGTAGTATTTAAAGACTTTCAAAGCCCCGATGCTGTTAAAGCAATGAGAAATTTAATGGGTGATGATATGTTTGCAAAGGGAGTTAAAGCAAAACTACTTTCAACTTTTGAAGATTCTTTTATTTTAGGTAAACAAGATAAGCCAGGAATTTTAGATTTTGATTTAAATGTATTTAAAAATTTTGACAATCTTACTTTTGATGCAAAAAGATTTAAACGTCTTTTAGGTTTAGATCAAATGGGTAAATCATTAGAAGTAAAAGGTTCTGCTTTAGAAGAAGCTTTAAACATTGCGGGTAAAAACATTGAGATACCTGATGCGAAAAAACTTTTAGCGTTTGCTAACGCAGCAGATACTTTTTTTAATGGTAAAAATTTAAACATGTCACAATTCTTAGCAAGAAGAACAATGCTAGGTGGTGCTGGTGCATTCGCAACTGCTGTCTTACCTATTGCTGGTGCAGCTACAGTTGGAGGTGCTTCAATACCATTGACTTTACTGGGTTTAATTGCATCACGTAAAATGGGTTATTTAATTTCTTCTCCAATGGCACTTGATGCAGCAACAAAAGCAATGGAAGCTAGTGCTAAATCTGCTACAAATATTTTTGTAAAACCTGGATTAAAAAGACCTTTACCTATATCTAATAGATATGCATTAGAGGCTATTGAAACTTTATATAAACAATTCCCTGAATTACCAGGAGAACTTGATAATGAATTTAACAGACTACAAGCACAGACAAATGAAGGTGATCCTTTAGCAAAAGATTTATATTTGCAATCGCAAGAACAATTAGAAAGTTTAGGAACAATGGACGCTGTTGATCAATATTTAGATAAAAGATACAGAGATAAAGGATTAATTGTTCCTCAAATATTTGGTACACAGAAAGAAGCACCGCAGTCAATTGAACCTACGAGCTTTGAAGTTCCAGCAGAAGCAATTGCTCCTGATACGGGGACCGTGGCTGAAATTGAAACACCGCAAAAGTTAAACCCACAATCTAGACTTGCATTAGCTGGAGATGATCCATTGATGCGAGCAATAGCAACGGAGACAATCTAATGGCTGTAATAATTGGTAGTGGCAAAGATGCCTATAGATACAATCCAGAAAATCCTAGAGATGTTTCCGATAGAGTAAATTCTTTTGAAGACAGAGGAAGATTACCTAATATACCTGATAATCTTATTACTAATGAAATGAGATTAGAAAACCTCGTAGATAATAAAGATTATTTTAAAAATCAACCTTCACCGACTAGACCTGGAATGAATGTGTATCAGGATAGAATGCAAGATTTTAGAACATCTTCGCCAGAGGCTATGCAAACATACGCGGACCGTTTTCCGTTAACACAATTTATGATGACTGCACCAGAGAAAATTGCAAGAAGTACAATGTTAGGTAATGTGATATCTTCAATTGGTGGAGGATTTAATAAAGCAAAGAATTTTGCTGGGGGTCTTTTTCCCGGTGACAATACCATGTTGAATAACATGGCGGGTGATTTTGCTGCTTTGCCTAGTAAATTTAAAAAAGATGCAGGTCAAATGATAAGTGATTTTCAAAATTTAACGCCCGACTTGGATAAAGGTGTTAGTGCATTTAGAGATTTTTTAGGAGTTAAGAAAAATAATGCAACAGATATAGCTGAGACCGCTTTAGGTGATGAAACGCTAGATCAAGAATCTAATGCGGAAGAACAATTTTATGGAGGTAGATCTCCAATGGATGAAATGTTTGCAAATACTGGTATTGCTTCTCAATTATTTGGTAGACAGTATATGAAGGAAGATATGAGAGGTTTTGGTAATAATGTTGCTAAGGTAAATCAGAGTCTTGATCAATTACAAAATCAACAAGAAAATTTTGGAAGCAACATTAATGCAGCATTGGATGCAGTTTTAAAAAGACAAGGAATTATTAAATGAAAATAAATCCTCTCAACATTACTGCAATAGGTATTGCTACTATAACTGTAATTTATAGTTATGGAATGCTAGTGAATAGAGTTGCCGCTAATGAGAGTAAAATAAAAGATTTAGATATGCTTCGCATTGATGCAAGGCTCTCAGTCATTGAAGCTAATGTTGTTTCAATAGATGATAAAATTGATCAATTAATAGATTAATTCTAACCAAGAATCTTCTTTAATTAATTCAAAATATTTCCACGTACAAAACTCATCACTAAAGTCACCCAATTCGTTTACGCGACAATCACGCAAAAATGTTTGATAAGGCGAATGATAAATGTAAAGATAGACACCCCCTACAATTGTGAAACAAATTACAATGATTTTAAATAATTGTAACACTTGATACAGTACCAATATACATCTTTTTTATAAGCTCCTTTTTGCCAAGCTAACATTACATCTTTGATGTAAGTTCTACTGCATCGTTCACAGCACTTTTTCATCTTTTAACTATAAACATATCTGTTTCTAAACACCAAGAGTCAAACCAAAAAGCTTCAACGCCAGATTGTAAAGCAGCTTTTTCTAACTCTCTTTCATTTTTTACTCGTTTCATTTGACACTCCTCTTCACTAAACCAAACTTCTGAAGTAGTTTTAACACTAGGCCACCCTTGAACACTTAACATCGTTATTAATAACCATATTTTTATCATTGAGATAGTTTATACAAGATTGTAGCCGTTGAACATCATCATTTGCAATTCCTAATATTAAATTACATTTATTACAAAGCATCCCCCTGGGTAAAAGTGAAGGATTTTTCTTGAAATCTTTTTTTGAATATTTGTGATCATGATCAATAACCATTTCTTTTTCCCAATCAGGGGCGTTCTTTTTGGCTCTAATTGGTGCTTTTTCATAAAATTGTTTATTGCATATTTTACATTGACACTTTTGATTGATCCACCAATCAGCTACATTTCTGCCCCATAAGGATTGTATTTTACTGTATCTAACTTTTATTCGCCCTGAGATAGTTTTCTTTAAGTTTTCTATATATTTTATTTGACTTTTGTTATGAGCTGCACGCCCTTTGTCCGTGTTCCGATACCTTGCCATTCTTTGATTTTTAATCATTAGCTTCTCCCCAATTATTACCGAGAGCAACGTCAACCTTGCTTGGTACTTTTAAATTTACAGAGTTTTCCATTATCTCAATAATTTTCTTTTGTTCTTTTTCGGACCCAACAGAAAAATCCAACTCATCATGGATCTGTATCAAGGGGAATAAACCTTCAGCCGCTAAATCTACCATAGATTTTTTTGTTTGGTCAGCTGCTGACCCTTGAATTAATCTGTTGAGCGCTCGAAAAGTACCCGCACGCTTAATCTGATTGAAGCCTGTGCCATATTCAAGTTCTGCCTTTTCCTTTGGTAATGGTTTAAAAACACCCCATTCAGTTGGAACATACAAATTAAAACGGCATTTTCTCCCCATAATCGTGCGAATAAACCCATATTTCTCTGCTCTGTTAGTAGCAATATCAATCAATTGTTTTACAAAAGGTACTCTTGAATGATATTTATTAAATAGTTGTTTTGCATCACTTAGGTCCATCTTTAATTCACCAGCTAATTTCGTAATTCCCATACCATAAGACAAGCCTAGGTTAATTGTTTTTGCTGTCTTACGTTTTATTTCAGCCATATCAGCGATCTGTTGATGAAAATCTGTTTTCGGATCTTTGTAAGCTTCAACAACATCCATAACACCGTATAAATTTTTACCATCTACTTTAACACTTGATGCAAAATGCGTCATTATTCTTGGTTCTTGTTGTGAGTAATCAAACGCTCCCCACTTCTCTCCTTCTTCTGGTAAAAATAAAGATCTGATTATGTTTGATACTTCAGGGTTACGTGCGGGCATTTGTTGTAAGTTTGGATTACGCATTGATATTCTACCTGAAACAGTGCCTCCCATATCATTACGTAATTGATTTATGCTTGCATGAATTCTACCTTTATATGAATGTTTTTTTATTGTTTCTATAAATGTGGTTCTCGCTTTGTTAATTTCACGTAATTGAACAACGTTTTTAGCAAGATCAGAACTATGATTTGAAAGAAAGTCTTTATCAAATTTAGGCTGACCAGAGATCTCAGTGCGTTCATATGGAATTTTCTTCGCATCAAAAGCTCGACCAATAGCACGCGCATTGAAAGGATCAATTGCGACACCTGTGTCTTTAAGGATGTAATCAAGTATCTTTTTCTCTCTTCGTAATAAATCTTTTTCCGATTTTTCAGCTTGCTCAAAATCAATTCTAACTCCTTTCGATATCATTTTAAATATTATTGGTAATAACTTCATTTCTAATTGATAAACTTCATTCATTTCTTCTTGATCAATTAGAGCAGAAAATTTATGAAAAAGTTTAAGTGTCAATACTGTGTCTTGTTCTGCATAAGGACCTACATCCATTGCTGGTAATTTATACATTTCTGCTTTTGCATCTGCATTAAACTCTTCCGCAGCTTTATATAATCCCGACTCAGATTTTTTATCATCGAGGTAATCTTTTGATAAATTATTTAATGAATAACTAAGTCTATTCTCATCTACTAATGCGCCCATAATCATGGTGTCTCGTATTTCTCCGTGGACCGTGAGCCCCATATGTTGTAACCAACCAAGATCATAAGTTGCATTATGAAATACTTTTGTAGAGTCAGTTGCTAATAATTTTTTAAGAATTCTTTTTAAAACTTTCTCATCAAAGTTTGGACCCACTTCATGATTAGTTGGAAAATAACCTTTCCAACCATCAACAGCAATTGCAACACCAATAGTATTACCATCATTTCTTGACCAGCCAGCGCCTAATTTTTTTAGATTAGGATCTTTTGTTTCTAAATCTATTGATACAATATCTGATTCAAAAACTGCATCAGGTATATTTTCGGGCATAACCCATTCATGTTGTTTTACAAATTTCATGCGTAAAGTTCCTTAAAAACATACCCGCGATCATTCCGAGTAATAAATAAATTTTTTCTTGCTCTAGTCATTCCTGTGTAAAAAACTTTTCGCAAGTCATTAATGTTTTCTCTTAGTGCAGCTTGAGCACTTGGAGATATGTTTGAAAATAAAATGACGTTGTCAGCTTCTCCTCCTTTCACGCCGTAAATTGTATTAACAGTAATTTGGGGTTCTGAATTTATATTGATATTACGTTCCATGACTTTTTCAATGTATGTTCTATCACCCGCGTTTACTGTGTCTAATGCTTCATGCCAAGGCACATCTTTATCCAATACTAAACCTAAATTACAAAGACCATCATAATTATATTTTGCATCAATATCTAAATTTTTAAATTGTTTCGCACCTGTTTTCAAAGCACCGTAAGGTTTCTTTTTATTTCGTGTTGACATAAAATTAAATAAATTTTTTATGCTATCCGCATATACTTCTCCGCCTTCTTGTATTTTTTTCCAAGTGTTAATTGCGTAAATAACTTCTTCTTTTATTGAAAGTGTTTTAAATTTTTTATAAAACATTCCATGTTGTCGTAATGTTCGAACTACATTGTCTAACATATAACCACAGGTAGCTAAGAAGTAATAAGATCCTTCTAACTTATAATTTATAAATTTTTCATTATCCAGATAATGTATATTACCACCTTCGTGGACCGCTTCCCATTGTTTTTGTTCTCTTAACTCTGGAGAGATGCGTTCAATAAGTTTTTTTGACTTGTCTGCTATCAATTTTGGTACTCTATATGACTTATTTAACACTTTAGATTGACCTTCTAAGTTCTTGAAAAACAAGGATTCTGCTCCAGCCCAGTCAAATATCTCTTGATCGTCATCACCAGCAATGTAAACTCTCTCCGCTTGATTAATAAATTTTAAAATCATAGCCCATTGTAAACGTGTAAGATCTTGAGCTTCATCAACAATGACAACTTTTAATTTTGGAACATGAACATCCTCGTAAACAATTTTTTCAATACTATCTGTAAAGTCAAAGACTTGATTTTTATCTTTGTACTTTCTCAATGTGTCTGCAATAAATTGCAAAGTAAGATATCCCCCATCTAATGATCGTGATACTTTATGAAATGTTTTTAGGTCTTGCATTCTTTGACGCGCTAAATCAACTAAACGTATGTAGGGATTATCGCTTATACTTCGACCCATTTCATCGACATCTAAATCACCTCGCATATTTATATCCATTGTTATTTTTTGTGATCTACATAACTCGGCAAACTCATACCAATTTTTTGGTTTCATTTTATTCTGTGGTTGAAAGCCTCCTATCTTCCAAGCAATGCTATGCAAAGTTTTAAAGTATTCAAATTTTTTAGCGTCGACTTTCAAAAGTTTTGTCGCCCTACTTATCGCTTCGAGTCTGGCTTTGCGAGTGAATGTAAAAAATCCAATGTCTTCGGGTGTACAGTGATCTTGCAACTCCCGTTCTATAATATCAAGAAGAGTTTTAGTTTTACCTGTTCCTGGTGGACCAAATATTTTTAAAGTATTTTTATTTAAATTTTTTAACACTGTTCCTCCACTTGTAAAATTGATTGTGCAATGAAGTAAGGTATTTGCGGTACTAAACTATTTCCTAGTCCTTTAAGTCTGTCCACCCTATTGGGTATCCCATGAGCCACTCTACCCAGTTCGGGTTCAATGTCCCACCAGTTTTGTCCTTGTTGTCCGTGTGCTGCACTGTTACGTCCAAAGTGTCTCTGCTGACTTTCCCATTCCTTATTCTGCCTCCTATGTATCCTCCCTTGCCGTCCCTCGATGTTGGTGTCGGCCATAGTTTCGCCTCTTTTGATAGACTCTGTTGTTTCGCTGTGTCCATGTTTTTCCAATCCGAGTTCAACGGAGTTGGCCAAAGTCTCTTCTCCCTTACTTGATCGGCTAATCGTATCTGTATCTGCTGACCGCTCGGTCGTTTCAAGTGGCCCGCGTCTAGTGCTTTCTGTATTCCCGGTAGGTTCGATCCGCCCGCCATGTTGTCTGGCGTTCGCCACAATCCAGATTCTTTCTCTTTGGTGTTTTGCACCGACGCTCGAAGCTGAAATACTAAATGTCCTTGCGGAGTAACCTTCACTTTCCAAGTTCTCGAGTACGGTGTCGAGACCGAGTTTAATGTGTCCACTAACGTTTTCTCCAATAACCCAAGACGGTCTGAGCTCTTTGATAAGTCTAAAATACTCTGGCCAGAGGTGTCTCGGATCTTCTTCACCTTTTTTTCTACCTGCGACGGAGAAAGGTTGGCAAGGGTATCCACCTGTGATGATGTCGATAGGCCCAATTCCATCTGCTTTAAGTCTTCCATAATTTAACTCCTTTATATCTTCATATTGTTTTACGTTCGGCCATTGTTTTTTTAAAACTTTTTTTGAATACTTATCAATATCACAAAACGCTACTGTTTCAAAACCACCCGTGGCTTCTAGTCCTAAACTGAAGCCACCGATACCACTAAATAAATCTAAGTGTTTTAATTTCATATGCCTATCTTCACATTGTTTTTAGCATACCACTCTTCTAATTTCTTTTTCGGGTCTTGTAGTTTAGAAGAACCCTCTCCAGGTTTTAGGTCTCTTAGTTTTTTTAATTTACGTTTTTCTTGTTTTTCCCAAACAGCTTTTAGCCATTTAGTTGTTTCTTCTTTCATTGGTATGTAAGTATAATCACCTTTTTTATCGAGAGCGATATCCCATTCTTTATCTTCTAAAGCAATGCACTTTAAAATGTAATCGTATATTTCTTTTGATAGTTTCATTTGAACTCCTTTGTTAAAAATAAGTTATAACATATTATAATCCACAAGTCAAACAATTTAAAATGGTACTTCATCTTCTTGATCCTTGGTTGGTAGTGGTGCATTGTCAAAATTAACTGCTGGCATATACCATAAGTGTTCTAGCGCACCCTTTACTCTTTTCTTTTTACTGCCTCCTTCAAGTTCTCGAATGCGTCCACAAATTTGTGTTTCATTATATTCCGTAAATTTTCTTGATTTTAAAAATGTCTCCAGGGCGCTTAATGTAAACCAAGATACATCTTCTTTATCTGTAAAAACTTTATCAATTAAAACTTCATCAATAGATAATGCTTCACCATTCTCACGCATAAAAGATCTTAGGTGTTCATCAAATCTACCTTGCTTACTAATTTCTTTTGGCATTGGAATAATGTCACAGCCCTCCAATAAAAAATTTATTTTAGCTGCCCAATCAACTTCTTTCATTCGTGGTGGTAACTCTGTTAAAACATCCATACATTTTTTTCTAAATCTATTTTGATCATACAAAGTATCTGTATCTAATTCGATACGTTTACCATCAACATTTAAAAACCAAACGGGTTCATCACTTTCTAATTTTTGTAAGTCTGTTAATTGGTGTTGATATGCTGAACCAATACCATGCTTACGTAATTTACATTGCACAGGATTACATACCGAACACATTGGTTGATCTTTACACTTGTACTGATAATCTTGTTTTTCATGTTGCTTAATTGTTTTATTAACTTGTTCTATTGATAGTTCTGGTTCGAAGTATTGATAATTAAATTTACCAATCTTTGTTTGCCAATTATCGGGAAAAGCTTTTTTTGCATACACGGCATATTGATATAAAACTTGATCTCTACCACCTTCAGATATGCCCATTGCCATTAATGTTTGAAGACAAGGTGGACCATCGTCTAATTCTTTATTCGTTTCTCTCTTTGCTTTTTTTCTAGATAATTGCTCTTTAGTAATTGATATTTTTTCTGCTGCATCTAAAAATTGTTCAAGGGTAAGACTAGATCCATCATCTGCAAATGCATATCGAAAAGATTCATCTCCCCCAAAGTAAGGTAAATTTAAAAAGTTACCTACGTCTCCTCGTTCGGTGTTAAGACTAATTTGTTTTGGAAAAACTTCTGTGTCTGCATGACCGAGATCCGCGGCCCATTCAATTAATTTAGATCGTAATAATTTTGCTGGCACAAATTCTTGTAAGAAAACAAAAATGTGAGCTCCACCACTTTTTGAACGACAAACAATTAAAGGTAATTCTAATTTTTTTATTTCATCGACAATAGACTGATGATCAATAGGATAGGTGTCAACATCAATGCAACCCCATTGACAAGCACTATCGTCATTAATAGGAACAATGCCAAGGCTAGGATCTTTACCAAGTAAATGATTTTCCCAAAGGGTATCTGTAACAATTGCTTTTTTAATAAAAGCTTTACCGCCCTTTTTTCCTTTTTCGTCAAGCTCGCCAGCCACATACTGCCCGTGCGCTCTTTCTAAACCTGTAAATAAACTTTTAAATCTTTTATACATTTTTGACCTCTCAAAAGTGAAGAGTGCTCAGGAGTTACGGCGAAGTAACTATTACTTTTTTCAATTTCCCGAGCACAATTCACGCGCAAATTACCAACAGTACAACGAGGTCAAATCTTTGTCTTGAAGATAACTTACGAACCATTTCTTAAAACTTTACGCCCGTTACTTCCTCTTTTTCTTCAGGAGGAGTAACATCAACCATGGAGTCAGAACTAGATGATTGTTCTTCGTCATGATCAGCAGCTACGCCAACATCTCCCTCTTGGAAAGATTTAGCAAAGCTGATGCATTGTTCTAAGGTTTCTTTTTTCTTAACCATATCCTCTCTTTCAATAACCCATCCATGAACAGGATTACCTCCAGATGATTCTAAGGTAGAAGTTAATTTGTAAACGAAGCTGTAGCTTGGTGGATTTTGTATAACTCTTTCACCAACTTTTAAAATAGCTGTCTTTTGCATATACAACCACATTCTACTTTTCTTCATTTGTGAAACTTTCATTGTAATCATAGCTTTTGATAAAGGTAAATCATCCTCATCAAGTACAACAACTAAATGATTTGCCACTTCATCGACATAATTACCATTAGGTAAATAATTTAAATTGTCATTTGGATCTCTTTTTGTCTTAGACATGATATCCGATGTTGCTGGATGCACGTTGACAGGTGCCTTACTTGTACCTTGTCCTCGTTTTTCCCACTCAACATAATTTCTATAAAACTCACATGGAATGACACGAATTCCTGTGTCACCATCAAAAGTTTCTTTGTTAGCTTTATTAATAATATTTCCTGGTCTATTATTTTTTACAGTTTTATCACTAACTTCTGGTGACATTGGTTGTAAAATTTGAAACCTTGGTATTAATATATCTTGTGTAGTAACGTTACTTAAACCGTCACCAAGATTTTGCACTATAAGATCTAGCGCGTCGTCATTTATTGCTACCTCTGTTTTCTTTTTAGTAGCTACTTCGTTTTTAGCCATGCGACCTCCTATTTATTTTTAATTTTAACGTTATGATAACGAAAAATTCCGAACAACTCTTCAGGAAAAGTTTTACCCTCTCTTGCATAATTTTCGATTGTCTCTCTGCACCATGCATCGAGAGTATTCCAAGCTACGCCTTGCTTCTCTTGAGGAACAAGGCCTTTGCTAATTAAAAATTCACGAAACTTTTCTGCGTCTTCATCTTGACCTTTACCGAATTGCATTTTTATTTCGTTTTTAATTAGATCTCCAGCACCTAGCGACCGAATGAATTCATATGCTTTATGCATGTTTTCTCGTTTGATGTTTGCTCTTAACTTTTCATCATATTCAACAAGACTACCATCAGTTAATTTTAAAGAAGTTAAATTTTTTTCTTTTAAGTATGTGCCAATTGTTGCACTTAAATTTTGTATTTCTTGCGTTGCTTCTTCAGCAGCTTTTTCATGTAATTGTTTTTGTTCTTTTGTTTCTACTAATTTTTTACAAAGAGCCCCAATGTCTGATAAGCCTTCTCCATCAAGGTCTTTTAATTTTTGATCAACAGCCTGTGTTGCAAGTGTGTCAAGTATAGAATCTAAATCTTTGGGCATCGTAACTCCTTATGTTAATCGTTGCAGCTAACAACTTATAACTCCTTTACATGAAACTATATAACCTTGTCAACAAAAGAAAAAGGCTAGGAGTCGAGTTCCTAGCCTAATTTCTTTAGCCTTGATCTGGGACGAAAGGAGTTACGTAAATAACAGTACCAAATCAATATTACATTTAGTTGTTTTTTATGCATTTTACAACTATAAAGGGCAAATGGAGTTACAATATCGTTTCAGAACGAAACCTTTTGTACATCAGAAAAAAGCATTAGAAGAGTCATGGAGCCGTGACAGTTTTGCTTATTTCATGGAGATGGGCACAGGTAAATCAAAGGTTTTAATAGATAATATTTGTTTATTATATTTAACAAATAAAATTAAAGGCGCGTTAGTAGTTGCACCTAAAGGTGTTTATCGTAATTGGAAAGTAGAACAATTACCCGCGCACATGTCACCACTAATTGAAGATTATGATGTGTATGATTGGAATCCTGTGGATACAATTAAAGAAAAAAAGAGACGTAATGATTTCTTATATAAAGATGGAAATAAATTTAAAATTTTTTTAATGAACGTTGAAGCCTTCTCTAGTGTAAAAGGTAAAAAGATTGCTGATAAATTTTTACAATTATATCCAGCGATGTTTGCGATCGATGAGTCTACGACGATTAAAAATCCTAAAGCTGCTAGAACGAAAAGTATAATGAAACTTGGTACACTAGCGAGGTATCGTCGGATCCTGACGGGTTCGCCCGTGACCCGCAGTCCGTTGGATTTATTTTCTCAATGTTATTTCTTGGACCCAAAACATTTACAACAACCAAGTTATTGGTCTTTTAAAAATAAATATTGTGTCATGGAAACAGGTTATGCAGCAGACTACACTTACCAAAAAGTTCTTGGTTATCAACGTCTTGGTGATCTTACGGGTTTACTTAATAATTTTTCTTTTCGTGTAAAAAAAGATGAATGTTTAGATCTTCCTCCAAAAACATTTGTTACCAGGGAAGTACAAATGAATAAAAAACAAGAGGACGCATATTTACAAATGCAAGCGTTACAAATTGCTAGACTAGATTCAGGAGAAGAAACGACGGCTGTTGCAAAGCTAACAATGATGTTACGTCTACATCAAATTGCTTGTGGCTTTTTAGTTACCGATGATGATGGCATTGTCGATCTTCATGATGAAAAAGGAATGATCCCAAGGTTAGAGACGTTAATGGATTGTTTAGACGAGATCGATGGTAAAGTTATTATCTGGGCAAACTATCGTCACAACATTGAACACATAGTAAAAGCAATTACAAAAAAGTATGACAATCATTCTATTGTAGAATCTTTTTATGGAGGAACCAAAGATAAAGAGAGAGTTGATATTATAGAAAAATTTAAAGATCCAAACTCTGAGCTGCAATATCTTGTAGCCAATCCAAAGACAGGTGGGTACGGATTAAATTTAACTGTGTCAAAAACAATTATTTATTATTCTAATAATTATGATTTAGAAGTACGCATTCAATCGGAAGATCGTATACATCGATATGGCCAAGATCAAAAAACTTTGTATATAGATTTACAATGTGTCGGCACAGTTGATGAACACATAATCGCGAATTTGGTAGGAAAAGTCAAGATTTCCAACAAAGTTTTGAATGAACAATACCGTGAATGGATAAAAGTCTTAAAAAAATCTTGAATTAAAATTATAAATAGTTATATGTAGTTATAGGTTAGCAGCTCGGTGGTATATCTACCCATCTTTGAACGGGAGTTGCTAACCTAGGGAATTATTCCCGTCGAAAGGAGTTACGTATGACAATGTTACATGGAGTAATAGCTATCATATTAATAGCGGGAATAGTTCTCTACAGGCATACTTTGCTTTTTGCATTGTTGTTTGGTTTATGGATCGTTTGGAGTAGGGGAGGTTTCGAATGGTTATTATAAGCTGGCAGTCAGGAATAAATTCTATACATCCAGGTCCAACGGTTGATTATCAGCCGTTACCGATGAGCCAAGAATTATTTTTAAATCGCCAACAGAATCTTATTAATGCGATGTTAGGTGCTGATGATATTGAATTTAGAATAATCTATTTTCATAAACTACAGGAGCTCATGCGCCGTGTCCCGTGAACAAGATAAAATTAATCCGTCTTATTATAGAAAAAATATTGAAGTGACTGATTTTATTATTGAATATGGCATGGATTTTTTAGAAGGGAATATAATTAAGTATGTTACCCGTTATAAAGATAAGAATGGCATTGAAGATCTAAAAAAAGCTAAATGGTATTTAGATAAATTAATTAAACAAAAGGAGAAAAATGAATAAATCAAACTCACCCTACTCAACGATTGCTGTGAGGCATGAAGTGCATGCACGATTAAAAAAGTTGGCTGTTAAACGGTTTCAATCAATTACAAAGTTGATTGAACAGTTGATTGAGAATGAAGAACAAAAAGAAAAGAAGAGGAAAAAATGATAAAAGTTTATTCTTTCTTTATGTTGTTTTTCTTCGTTAGGTTTTACCACACTATTATTATGAAACAGCCTATGCGTACATTTATATTTTTTATAAAGTATGCACCTGATGATTTACGAAAAGGTTTTATGGAAAAACTTTTTTTTAAGAACAATGATGTTTTTAAAATATTTAACGATTATTTAGAGGAGCAAAAATTATGACATCTTTTTTATTTTATCATTTAGTTGCTGTTTTCAGCGTTCTCTTCCTAGGTTATTGCTTAGGGAGATGGCACATACGACGAGTCTATGATGCTCGCCTGGAAGAGGAATATAATAAAGGTTTACGTGATGGAGATCCAGAATGGCGCGCAAGAAAAACAAGAATATAGAAAAGTGCTTACGTGCTGCATTGGAGAAGATTAGTAAAAAAGCCGTACGGGAACCCCGTACTGCGCGCGAAGTCGCCGACCGATTGTTGTGGGAACGATTGAGAATTATTATTTGGAGGAGATATGAAACTAGAGGATTTGACCAAGAAACCGTGTCCCGAGTGCAAGGGTAATGGGTATATACGTCTTACGTTCGAAGGTGAAAGTGCAACGGGGCAATGTCAAACGTGCGAAAGTGAGGGAGAAATTTGGGTTCGACGTGCACCGCGATCCGTGGTTCAAGAGCAAGAAGAAAAGAAGCAAATTCATTGATCCGTGTCCCGTGGTCCGTGTTCAACAAGGAAAACCTATACCTTTTTGAAAATTTAATGTAAAATTACAGGTGTAGGCGGAGTTTTTATTCTTTTTCACTCCGTCTACATTTCATTATAAGTTATTGTGTACTTATGAATTTTCAGGTATACAATTAAAACTGTTATATGGCTGAACCGTTATGGTGGCTAAGGAGCAGTTTATGAGTGATGATATTTTACTGGAAGCGCAAGCTAATGTCATCGATCACTTATTGGAGGGTCTTGCACCTAATGATTTTTCCTCCAGGTGCGCCCTCCTAATTAACGAATTTAAATTTATTGATCATCAAGCAGCTTCTAAATATATTAATAAAAAATTAAAGGAGAGACATGGAAACGTCCTCACATTTACCCCGAAGTCCGATTAAGGAAGTTTTTACCTGTCCTGATTGTAATAAAGTTCACGTTACATTTTGGGATAATGTTCAAAAAATTTATAGTCAACAAGAGTGGCAATATATTGTAGATCAAGGTGTGAAAGCATTAAAGAAAATTACAAATGTAATGCCAATATCTGATGATCCAAAAGTATTTTAAAGTTCTCTCTATATAAGTAATTATTTTGAAAAAAATATTTTTTTACTTTTTGCTCAAATATGAGGTAACACAGGTAACATTTGGCTACAACATGCAGAAAACCTACAAAAAAGTGTTACTTATTGTGTTACCTGAAAGACTTTTTTTCAGGTAACAGGTAACAGTTGTAAACCTTTCTGGTACCGCGCGCGGGGGTAAAATGGTAAAAATTTTAATTTTGATAAAAATGCTGTATAAGGGGTAAACTATGAAAAAAACTAATATTGTTGAAATAACTCCTCAACAAAGAAAATTTTGTGAGTTAATTATTATGTATGACGGCGAATGGACAGCAACTCAATGTGCTATTGAAGCAGGATATTCTGAAAAGTCAGCTAGAGTTATTGCTAGTCAATTACAAAATAGAGAGAAGTATCCAAAAGTTTATGATTATTTGCTGGAGCTAAGAGAAGAGCAACACAAAAAATATCATGTCAATTATAATCGTCACATGCGAAGGCTTGCAAGTTTATCAAAAGCAGCAGAAGAAAAAGGCAATTATACGGCAGCCGTAAGCGCTGAAGTTTCAAGAGGAAAAGCAGCAGGTTTGTATGTTGATAGAAAAGAAATTTTGACGGGTTCAATTGATAGTATGCCAAAAGCAGAAGTTGAAAGAAGGCTCGCTGACCTGAAAAAAAGGTTTCCAAAAGTAGTAAATGCACTTTCACGTGAAAAGAAAAAAGGAAATGAAAGAGAAGAATATTTGGAAAACGATTAGACTTAACAGTAATATTGTTAAGTGGGATAGAGTTGAATCTAAAACATCTCCTGGAATCCCTGATTTACATGGGTTTTTTAAAGATATTGATACAGGCTTTGGACATACGTTTTGGGTCGAATTAAAATTAACTAAGACTAACAAAGTTTTGTTAAGTTCTAAGCAAATTGCATGGCATCATCGCTTTGAAAAGTATGGTGGAACATCTTTCATCTGCGTTAAGGCCCTCTTACAGAGGTCACTGCTGATATATGTGGGAAAAAGGGCCACGGAGCTCGGGGAAAAAGGCTTGAAGCTCGCCCCAGACTTGGTCATGACCGAAACATGGTCCGAGGATCGCTTTGTGGAGCTCGTAAAAATACGCCAAGAATACGCCAAACCCTACGCCTCTATATAGATTGATTAGCATCACCTGGCGGGCAGCTGGGACGGCGGGAAGACTTTAAAATATGGCAGAAATCCGCCAAAAATTACCCTGAGTCATGAGCTGAAGCTGCCAGGGCCCGGGAAGCTGGGGAAAAATACGTTAAAAATACGCCAGTTTTCCGCCATTTATTATAGATGGTAATAGATACCAGCTGCCGCTCCTGGATGGAACGGGACAAGGTTAAAAAACCGCAGAAATCCGCCAAAAAAATACCAGCGAAGCCCTGATCCTGTCGCCAGGTGAGCCTGACACCGGGAATAATACGCTATACTTTCGCCGTTTTCTGGGCTTCTATATAGATTCAGTCAGGCCGCCTGGATGCAGCTGATCCTGCCGCTGGGGAAAAATAAATTTTTAATTGGTTGACTTATAATAAGTTATAACTATATTCTATTATAAAAAAGGGGTCATTATGTTTACAGTAAAAGAAGCGTGGGCGCTGGTTGGGGGTTTGTCTAAGCCGTCCAAGATGCCGGGCCACGGTTACGGATTAAGCGCTAAAGATTGCAAGACAGGAAGCGTATTAAGAAAAATTGCCAACAGTGTTTGTTCTGCTTGTTACGCGTTAAAGGGTCGTTATGTTTTCCCGAATGTATACGAGGCGCACCAGCGACGATTAAAATCAATTGATAATAAATTATGGGTTGAGGCGATGGCTTCACTAATCAATTGGTATAAGAACAAATCAAAATATTTTAGATGGCACGATAGCGGGGATCTCCAGGGCGTGGCTCATTTAAAGAAAATTGTTGAAGTGTGCAATAAAACGCCTGAGGTCATGCACTGGCTGCCAACGCGTGAAGCTGGTTTTGTTAAAGAATATAAAAACAAATACGGTAAGTTTCCAAAAAATTTAGTTGTTAGGATATCGGCGACGATGGTCAACGGCGTCCCGCATAAGTTCCACGGTCACAGCTCCACGGTTGTCACCAGTGAAGACCTGGCGACGTCCCACTTATGCCAAGCATATAAACAAGGCAACGAATGCAAGACTTGCCGGGCGTGTTGGGATCCAAAACATCCTGATATAGCTTACTTGAAACATTAGGGGGAACGATGCCAACAAAATACGCTGACTTTTCGCCACGTCTGTGGCCTTACTATACATTACGCAAGCCGCCAGCGGCGAGTTTCTCCGCTGTCAAGCCCAAAGAATCGGCAGAAAACAGCCATTTTTTACGTTCACCCGAGCCTGAAGCTTCGCCTCCACCTGGGCTTCTGAGAAAAAATACACTGAAATATCGCCGTTTTCTGGGGTTTCTTATAGATCCAGGGCACCCGGAACAGGATGCAGCTGAGTTGCCGCTATGATGTTTTTCTTTATCACCTTTATTATTTTGGTTGCTGTTGGTCGAAACCCTTTCGTTGCGTTCCTTTTTGCTAGTTTGTTTGCATTATTCTTCGCAGTTCATGGGTTCTTGTCGTGAAAAATACAT